>Ga0209489_106987_pt1 | contig 17416 bp, 6 predicted proteins | sample SiratrowhiteBW_FD_187527 | JGI IMG/M metagenome (GOLD analysis project Ga0209489, IMG submission 187527) | Root nodule microbial communities of legume samples collected from California, USA - Siratro white BW (SPAdes) (version 2) | ecosystem: Host-associated > Plants > Roots > Nodule | place: USA... | reverse complement strand
AACTATAAAAAAAAAAAAAAAAAAAAAAACATTGAGCTTAAAACATATGTTTTTTAGACAACAAAATTCTTTATTAATTAAGAAAGGATAATCATTACAATAAATTTGACTTAGTTGTCCAATATCCTTTCTTATGGTGCCTACGATAACAATGTTGTTGACGTATACAATAAGACAGAAAGATCCTTAAAAAGAATCGGAATAAAATAAAGAATGATTAACATCACTTCTTATCATTTCAAATTGATGGATGATAGTCTTAAAAAGTCCAAATCATGCACGGGTGATTGCTAAGGCATATAGACTCTGAACCTCTATAGACAACATATATATCATATCAAATGACTCTCTCTAAGCGACAAAATCAGGAATTTGCTCTATATAGACTTCATCAAGATCACCATATACAAATTCATTTTTTTAGGTCAAGCTGCAGTAGACAATGGTGAATAATTGTAATGGAAAAGAGAAGTTGAATAAATTTCATTTTGGCAATAAGATAGAAACTGTAAGTATAACCTTAGTCATAGATTTTTGTGTATCCTTTGACAACCGGTTGAGCTTTATAGTGATCAATGTTACCATCAAATCCTGTTTTACAGCCACCAACCATCAATTGATTTGCCAGCTAAAAGAGGAATGAAATATAATCATCTATTTTGGTGGGCTTGTATCTCATGAATTTTTGGTAGTGTTTCTTTAATGGAATTTATCTGTGTAAGTTTATTATATTAGTAACAACCTTATCATCACCTTTCTATCATAAATCCCTAATTATGTGTATTAGGTCAACATGATTTCATTTGCACCTAATCTAAATTCTAACTCTGTAAAATAAGATCAGGTGATTTAGGATGCTGGGTACAATAATCTTAAGCAATTAGCAACCAGTCTGCTAAATAAGTCATAATTTTAGAAGAAGATTTTCAGTTTCAATTTATTATAATAATTACTTTCAAATAAACAAATGAGATGCCATAAACTAAACAAAGATTTCAAGCAACTTTTGGTAACAGTGGTTTGTAATAGTTGGTTGTATATTCTAATAATAGCTATGGCGCTATGCTGCAACTTATCATGTGAAAATGAAGATATTGAGCTCAACGCAATATTATACCTGCTGATATGGTTAAAGACTGTAGACCGTAGTGATTCTGTTATTGCAATTTGTGAGTGAGTGATTAATTGTGAACTAGATAGGTTTCACTTCCATTTAATGCTTGTTATGTTATAATTTTATATTTTCTAGGACGGTAGGCTAAGCCAAGACCTCCTGGTTCCTATGTAAACTTTTACATTACAAATAAAGCTATCATTGCACCACAATTTGGAGATAAAAAGCCGGATGACTAAGCTATCCGAGTCCTGTCTAATGTTTTCTCTCATCATGAAGTAAGTAAAACTGGTGTTAGTGTAACTCAAGTAATATCTATGAATGGTTTTTGTTTATAGGAATTATTGTATGTTTTATTGTGAACATCTTCTTGAAGAATATCATTAAAGAAACAATGGTGGTTGGTAGCTCGTAGAAACTCTGGCATGTATGAAAGAGACAACAGTCAACATTAGGAGTGGAACAACGTGCTGTGATAGATTCAGGGATAGAAAAAATAATTCCAAATGATAGGATAAGAGTTTTTTAGCTCCATCTGCAACTGTTTGTTGAAGAAATAGTGCTATCTCTTAAAGTATAGGTAAGAAAGAGAGGGGGATGGAGCTGAAATTGTGTTTCTGAAACCACATGTATTCTTTCTTTATATGGAGAGAACAGAATCAATACAATGAATAGAGCTTAATTTGTGTTCCTAAGATAGTATAGATCCTTATTTATATTGGTAAAATGATGTTAGTGAAATGAATAGAGGGGATTTGATGTCCTCTAATTATAAAAATGTAATGTACCGGTCTTAGTCATACATATATAATTTAGATATTTTTTATTATAAAAGATTTGATGTTTGTTTTTTTAATTATAACACCGGTTCAAAAATATGGATTTACCGGTCATTTAGACCAAACTCAGTGCTATAGTAGTAGCAGCGTAATATTACTTTTTTTAAACTGTACTCTTGTATTTATAAATTATAATAAGCTGTACAATTTGGTTCAGTATTTGAATATCTTTTGGACACTAGAAATATCACTGCATTACTCAGCAACAACTAGCTATTTATTCTGGGGACAGTCTTAGTAATCCAGCGAGCTTACTCCAAATGAGGAAACATGTAACTTATAATCTCCGAATCCAATAAGACCTACTTATTCCACTCTATTTTTTAACGGAATATTTATTTTGATATCAGGTTGGAGAAAATGTATCCTGTGTTGGGTGGTTTTTGGTGTTCACGCACTAAGTATTTGATATAAAACCTGTCAGATCATTGTGTAGTTTTAAAAATAAAATAATTTTGAAACTCTATATGTTAAATCATTCATAATTTTGTTCCATTTTTTATCTATTTTAATTTGAGCAACTTCATTTTTTTTATTTTCATTTATTTTTTACTTTTTTAAATCTCCACCATCCAAACAATCTAGTTAACTTTAAATTGGTGACTGCCATCAAAATAGAATAAGCAAAATGTCAAAACTCTGTGTGTGGCGTCGTGAATTCTTTCTTCTGCAGAGAATTGAATGGACTTTTTTACTTCCTCCAACATTTATTTATGTATAATATAATACTAATATAATTATCATAATAAATTTTATCTGACAATTCATTTTCATTTTGAAGAATATGAATTAAATAAGTACAAATTTACACCATATCACCTATTGTTATATTATAAATTGGTGATATTATATCATGTTGTGTCCGAAGTTACAGAGTATACAGCTTCACTTTTTTTAAGCAAACACACATGCATCTGTATTGTTTATTCCAGCTGAACTAAGGTAGGCTGCAATCACATTTGTAATTTTTATTCAAAGAGCAAGTGAGGATCTTTATATAATATGCTATTTTTAGTATTATTACAATTTTTTTATCAACTGTAATTTGGTTTTTTATTAATATAAGTTTGAGCATTAAATGTGAACATTTTTGTATATAATATTAAATTATGATTTATTGAATAAAATCTCTATGATTATATTTATGTTTAATTTTGGCAAATTATTTACAAGTTTTTAGTGATTGTAGTATTTTTCTTTTATTATTAAAATTTATATATTAGAGAAAAATGTAAATAAGAGTAAAAACCATGTTAGTATTTGGTTGAAATCCTTGAAATCTCTCCGTTTGTAGATGTAATAAATTTAAATTGTTATATTGTAAAATATTTAATATAATATAATAAATTTGAATTAATTCATTCTCACATTTTATATTTAGAAGCTATTTTATGCATACTTTCCTATTATTTTTTATATTAATATTCATGTTTTAATACTCTACCATCTACTTGGACAAGTGATATTGACTTTCATTTTGCATAAGTGTTAGGGTTTATTATAAAATGTTCTGCATCATTAATGAGCTTTTTTTTTTTTCCTTATTCATTAATGTTTTATTGGACATTTTCAAACATTGAAGAAAAACCTTGATGTTTAAATGATAAATGAAAAAGAAGTAAGATCAATTTAAGACTAACTGTTTGATTAAGTATAAATTTATTTATTTATTTATTTATTTGGAAAATTGATTGGAGAATGATTTATGTATTTAAAACAATTATATTTAGAAACTAAAATTGTGTTTGAATAGAAAATTGATTTTCATAAAATTTAAATACATTAAATTTGATTTTTTATTTTAAATTATTTAACTTTTAAATATTTTATTTAGATAACAATATTCAAATTTATAGAATTTAATTTTTTTAGATAAATTATTTCGATTTCAATTACATGTAAAAGTACTAAATATATAAATTATTATCAAATAATATCCATTATGTCAATAAATAAAATTCTATTGCAGAAAAATAACCATTACAAACTTTATTTAATAAAATTTGGTTATCATTTACTATAATTAGTATACCGACAATTAAGAATAATATTAACAAATGTCACATAATCGACAAACAAACTTCCAATAATGTTAACTTAACTGGAAAAATATATTTATCAATATCAACTAAAAAATTTTAATTTATGTTTTCTGAAAAATAATTTTAACTTAAGTTCTCGTTGATATTATTAAAAAATAACCTTAAATAACCTTAAATCACGTTAAATAAAAATTATTTCAATTCTTATTAACACAATAAACCATATTTGACAGCATCAATAAAAAAATACTATTCATGCTTACAAATAAAAAATTAACTAGTATTAATAAAAAAATCTTCATGATGGTGGTCCAAATACAATCATAATTAACTTTAATTTAAAAGAAATTATTTTTCATATTACTTTAAAATATATGATTCTCTATTTTATTGAGTTAATAATTCATCTTTAATTCATCAACTATGTTTTTACTAATCTCAAAATATTAAATTTAATAATATTTTAAAGAATTCTGAGTAAAAAAAATTGCTGTCAACTACTATTCTAATAAATTATTTTCATAATTTTTTGAATATCTAAATAATATATTTTATCAAAAATATTTCAATTTTTTTAAAAATAAATTGTTATCTAAATATTCTTCATTTTATCATAGAAAAAGTTTTTATTGTAGAGAAATAGAGAGAGAGTCAGAGGGACACACTTAACACTTTTTTTTGAAATATTATTTTTAAATTAAATGTATCAAAAGTTTTCGATAATATTACATTAATTAAATTTATTATAATATTATGTGTGTAAACAAATTAATAAAATGATATATTTTTTTATAAAAATAGATATATTAAATGTTTAAATTATATTATATATTATTAAAATTGTTATAATGTTAAGGGTAAATTTAGAATCATATTAAAAGTTTTATTTCCGGTAATAGTATGACACTAGGAGCTTTAACATATTTTTAGGTGCTTTAAGACAATTATAATACAAGATAAAATAAAATAAAATAAAAATATAATATAATTAAAAAAATAATTAATATTTAATTATTATATTGGATAAATTTTGTTGATTGAGATAAGAAATGGTGATAAGTGTTTTTTAACCAAATGGATCTATGTTTGAATTTTGTACGAAGTTACTTCACGTGATGAATAAAATAGTTTTGTACTTTTTCATAGATTTTTGACAATGTTATATTTATTATATTTTGTTAAACATATATTCCCTGCTTTATTGATTATTTAATTTAATTTTTTAGTTTGAAAAATTAGATTAGAGAAAAAACATAATGAAAACATTAAAATTATTCTTACGGCCTGACCTTAAAATAATAATGATATTTTCAAGATATTGATTTAAGGGTTTTTTCATTTATTTTTGAATATGTTTAGAATAAAGGAAAAAATATTTTTTTTCATCTTTTATCAAAACAATGGTGTAAAAAGAATACAAAAAGCTACTTTTGGACACTGCTATCAAAAAAGTGATATAACTAAGTAAAAAATACAAAAAGTTTCAAGCACTATTATCCAAAAATAATACTGATTTTGAATTTTATAATAATGATAATAGCTTCCTTCTACTATAGTCCGGATGAATGGCAACGGTTAGTCCGGATGAATGGCAACGGTGGTTTGTATAGTTAAATACACATCAAATACTTAAAATAAAATAAAAATATAATATAATTAAAAAATAATTAATATTTAATTAGTATATTGGATAAATTTTGTTGATTGAGATAAGAAATGGTGATATGTTTTTTAACCAAGTGGATATATGTTTGAATTTGAATTTGTTATTACATTACGTTTTGAATAAAATAGTTTTGTATTTTTCTTATAGATTTTTAACAATGTTATATTTATTATATCTTGTTAAACATATCTTACCTGCTTTATTATCAACTGAAGAGTAATTCTGACCTAATCTACAAATAAACTTTCAATAATATTAACTGGAAAAATATATTTATCAATATCAACTAAAAATTTTTAATTTATGTTTTCTGAAAAATAATTTTATCAATGATGATTGAAAAATAATTTTAACTTAAGTTATTATTAAAAAATAACCTTAAATGACATTAAACAAAAATTATTTCAATTCTTATTAACACAAGAAACCATATTATATTTGACAGCATTAATAAAAAATACTATTCATGCTCACAAATAAAACATTAATTAATATTAATAAAAAAATCTTCATGATGGTGATTCAAATACAATCATAATTAACTTTAATTTTAAAAAAATATTTTTTATATTACTTTAAAATACAAGACATGATTCTCTATTCTTATTGAGTTAATAACTAACCTTTAATTCAGTCAACTACGTTTTTATTAATCTCTAAATCCTAAATTTAACAACAATGAATTTTGAGTAAAAAAAATTGTTGTCAACTACTGTTCTAATCAATTATTTTCATATTTTTTTAAAATATCTAAATAACATATTTTATCAAAATATTTCAATTTTTTTAAAATAAATTGTTATCTAAATATTCTTCATTTTATCAAAGGAAAAGTTTTTATTACAGAGAGATATAGAGAGAGAGGGTCATACTTAACACTTTTTTTTGAAATATTATTTTTAAATTAAATGTATCAAAAGTTTTCAATAATATTACATTAATTAAATTATTATAATATTATGTGTGTAAACAAATTAATGAAATGATATATTTTTTTTATAAAAATAGATATATTAAATGTTTAAATTATATTATATATCATTAAAATTGTTATAATGCTAAGGGTAAATTTAGAACCATATTACAAGTTTTATTTCGGTAATGGTAATTGTATGACACTAGGAGCGACGTAGTTTGAATTAACATATTTTTAGGTGCTTTAAGACGATTTATAATACAAGACAAAATAAAATAAAATAAAATAAAATTAAAAAATAATTAATATTTAATTATTATATTAGATATATTTTGTTGTTTGAGATAAGCAATGGTGATACATGTTTTTTAACCAAGTGGATCTATATTTGAATTTTGTACGAAGTTGCTTTATCGTGATGAATAAAATAGTTTTGTATTTGTTTTTATAGATTTTTAACAATGTTATATTTATTATATTTTGTTAAACATATATTGTCTGCTTTATTGATTATTTAATTTAATTTTTTAGTTTGAAAAATTAGATTGGAAGAATACAAAATAATGAAAACATTAAAATTGTTTTTACGGACCGACCTTAAGATAATAACAATTATTTCAATATATTAATTTCAACAACTTTTTCATCGGTTCTTGAAGATGATTAGAATAAAGAAAATTTTTTTTTCCCTTTTTATCAAAATAAAGGTATAAACAATAAAAAAAAATTGCTCTCAGATACCGTTATTAAAAAAGTGACACAACTAAGTAAAAAATACAAAAAGCTGTTCTTCAGGTGTTATTATAAAAAAAATACACTGATTTCAAATTTTATAATAATAATAATATTTCACTTCTTCTATGCAATCTAGATAAGTGGCAACGATAATTTGTATAATTGAGTACACATCAAATACTTAATATAAAATAAAAATAAAAATATAATATAATTAATATTTAATTAGTATATTGGATAAATTTTGTTGATTGAGATAAGAAATGATGATGCATGTTTTTTAACTAAGTGGATATATGTTTGAATTTGAATTTTTTATGACGTTACGTATTGAATAAAATAGTTTTGTATCTTTTTATAGATTTTTAACAATGTTATATTTATTATATCTTGTTAAACATAATTTGCCTGCTTTGTTAATTATTTAATTTAATTTTTTAGTTTGAAAAATTAGATTGATAGAACAATGACAACATTAAAATTGTTATTAAGGACCATCCTTAAGCTAACAATGTCTTCGAGAATGTGAGAAAAAAAAAAACTCTTTTATCTTTTATCAAAACCCAATGTAAAAAAATATATAAAGCTACTCTCACACACTATTTTCAAAAAAAGTAACTAGTTTTAAATTTTATAATAATAATAATAGGTCACGTCTTTTAAGTTTGGATGAGTGGTGATAAAAATAATACTTTTATCTTTTATCAAAATGTAGTGTAAGAAACACAGAAAGTTACTCTCATACACTATTATAAAAAAGGTAACACTGATTTTAAATTTTATAATAATAATAATAGGTCACCTTTTTTAAGTTTGGATGAGTGACAACTCATCGGTGATAGTTGAGTACACTTCAAATACTTGTTCTTGAGAAATTTGGCAGTAAATTTTCGTATGTACTCTTTGTGACAAGTATGAATGAAGGAAGAACTCAAGACACCATTCTTCTTAACCATGATCAACTTCAACTTAAAAGTGGTGAAGTGAGCATAGTCCAATAAATTTACTTGAACGCCTTCAAGATTGTTTCACTTGAGTCACTTAAATATTTATTAGACACTCTCAAGTAAATTTGTTGGACAATGTTAAATTATCTTAATACTTTAAGTTAAAGTTGACCAGTGCAAAGAAAATAATAACAATAATATTATCAGTTTAAAAATTTCCTCTTTTATAGTTATCATGAACAATATATATTTGTTCATCATTTCAACTAAATTTTGTTAAAAAGTATTTAAAGTGTCTTGTTAAAAATATCAATCACCCAAACTTATAAAAAATGGACATTATTATTATTATAAAACTTGAAATAAGTGTCATTCTTTTTTTAGCAACATCACTTATAGAAAATAATTAGTGTTTTTTACATCTTTCTTCTGATAAAAAATATAGCAACATCACTTATAGAAAATAATTTTTGTGTTTTTTACATCTTTCTTATGATAAAAAATGAAAAGGTACCTTTTTTTTCAGATAGAATTAATAAATATTATAAGCCTCAAGGTAAGTTAAAAGAGAAACTAAATTTAAAATTAAGCTCTCTTTCTCCATATAAAGATAAATCTAAGTTAAACTTTAAAATATTTGTTTCTAATTCTAATCCTAATCCTCAAATCTTACTATTTTTAATCCAATAATTTGATAAACCACTCACTGTTAATTATTCAATGAAACTCTTTGTTATTTTGTTGTTTTTTTTTTAAGTTGTTGAAATTTAACTATCATTTTTCTGCATATTCATGTGACCCATATACATTCACTCACTCAATTGTTGAATTAGCGAGTCATTCAAAACAATTAGCTACTGGAGAATTGTGTTGTCCACATTTAGGTAATTAGGTGGATATCCATAGTTAATTTTTTTTTTTTTGGTTTATTATCAATTTATCTTACACCATCACTTCTGAAACACATTTGGGTCAAACCTAAGTTGGGCAAGTGTCATTAAAACAAATTTTTTAAAATCTAATTAAAATGAACTGAAAATATAATTTAAGTTTAAATTTATGTTCACAGTATGTTATCTGATTTTTATAGTAAAATAAAAAATGAATTAATATATCAGTAGAAGAAATCAGCATTTAGTAATTAATTAAAAATGAATTAATATAATTAATGTGTAGAATTTGGCGTATACGGAAATTGAAGTAAATTTTTAATTAGAACATAAATGTATGGATGTAAAAGGTAGGGAAGGAGTGCCTGAAATAAACGAGACAGGCGTTGGGCTGAGAATGGAGCGATCCAAGAGAGGTGTTTGGTGGTAAGAAAATCTGAAACCCGGAATAGGAATAATTTATAGGAGGGGAGGGGAGAGTTGACGCTTGCAAATTACGAATAATCTCATTGCTCCCAACACATAACGTGAAATCAGGTATTCGAAAATCAAATTTTGGACACCTGATTTCAGTTTTTTCTTAATAATTGTTTCTGTTATACACAAACACAAACCCAAACACCGACAAGCGCAGGGAGCGAGCGAGAGGGAAACCAAATGGGGTGCTCATTCTCCGGTTTAAACGCGCTCTACGATTCCGTTAACAGCGGAGGCGATGCGTGGATCAACGAGAACCGTTTCCGCATCGTGCGCCAGCTCGGAGAAGGTGGCTTCGCCTATGTCTACCTCGTCAAGGAGCTTATCAACGACTCTGCCGCCGGTGGCCTTGCCAAGAAGCTCAAGGACTCCTCTCATGTTTCCGGTTCGCTTCATTCCTTAACGTCTCGCTGACTTTCGTGTTTCGTTTTTTTTTACACTGTTTTTTTTTTTCTTCATGAAATTTACCTGATCTGTGTGATCTGTGTTGTTTTTATTGTATTCTTACATGCGTTTTTCTTTATCAGTGATGGCATTTCCTCGGCCGAACGATATACTCGTTCATTCGTGGAGATTTAATTTCGGATCTGTTTGAGTTAGTTTCTGATTCGAGCTTTTGTTTAGGAATGTTTATCGAATCCTGGCGGTGGATATTGTTATGCAATTCTGTTGATGTGTAGCGTTTGCTTAGTCTTGTTTTGTGGATATTGAGAAAATAATTTTAGTTTATGAATCGAGCTTGCTGTTTTTGAATAGTTATTGAATCCAGGCGTTGGATCCTGTGGCTTATTCGTAGAGATTTTTTAACGCAATTTTGTTTTTGAAGCGACTGTGAAAGTGATTTTGTTCTTTAGATAACATGTGTTGGACGTCCAGTTTCTCGTTCTGGTGGTGGTAATTGATCAGGCGATTAATTTAACCGCTCCTTTTAACAATTGAAAATAGGAGATTCTGGGTTATTATTCAACGATGGTGGTCTGAGTTCAGTTTCGATCATCAGTGACGAAGAAAGTGGAGTGTTATTGTAGAATAAAATATAAATTTTATTCTAAAATAAAATAATTGTAGAAACTAAAATAATTCGGTGGTCCTTTTAGAATAAAATATAAATAGGTGGCAGCGTAAGGCTCTGGTTGAAATTAATTCATTAACTATACCATCTCTTTCTGCAGAGGATGGGACTTATGCTATGAAAAAGGTCCTCATTCAGAACAATGAACAGCTGGAGTTGGTCAGGGAGGAGATCCGTGTTTCATCACTGTTCAATCATCCCAATCTGCTCCCACTTCTTGATCATGCAATCATTTCTGTTAAGGTAAGTAGTTTTTGTAGCCAACACTTACTCGTCTCTTTGTTACATCGCAGTTCAGTTTTTTTTCCCCGGAAAAAAAGAAGTTTGTTAACTAAAGAGTGTTACTGGTTCAGCTAGGATACATGCCGTTTCTGTCAGGATTTTCAGTTAAAATTTGTTCCTGGACTACAACTATGTAATTTGCCGTATTGTATCTTATCTCAAAATTGTCATGCTTGCATACACTTGGAGGTTTTTAAAACTTGTTTTGAAAACTTAGAACCTGTTTTAGACGGTTTCTGAAAATTGAACAACGAAAAAATTTCCAACAACAGTTTTTCTGTCTGCGTTGCACACAACCCTTCGGCTTCTACCACCAATCTCTCCCACAACCACCACCCTTCTTCCTCTAATTATATTGTCCAACCCTTTCGTCATGAAGGGCACCATTCCGACTGGCACACCTACATCTGATAGTGTAGTTCCTTAAGGGTTCCAACATGTTAAAAGTTATTAATCAGTTGCAGTGGGAATAAAACTATTCTTAGTGAGGGAATGTGTAGCTTTTCTCATTTCCCTGGGAAGGATTTGGCTTAATAATATTCCTTCAGCTGTGTCATTTCTTGGGCTTCTATATTTACATTGAAGTTGTATTTTATCCTAGCAGCCTACCCAAGAAACGTCTTGGAACCATGAAGCGTACTTGCTATTTCCAGTTCATATGGATGGAACATTGCTAGACAATGCCAAAGTGATGAAAACCAAAAAGGAATTCTATTCCACCACTGATGTTCTTCAAATATTTCATCAGGTATGAACCATCTTCCTATTATGCAATATGCTATTACTGTTGTTGAAGCTCAAGATTTTTAGCACTAGATCTCTTTTTTGATTAATATTACAGCCTATCTCGGATTGATATGTACTTACATATAACTTATTTTCGTATCAACCTACAATTCTTGTGACATGGAGCTGTCTGTTGTTGTAAAAATTATATTGTAGAAGAAGAAACCAGAATTTGTTTTATTCCGGAACTCACTCTTTTAACCCTGTGAACAGCTTTGTGCAGGACTCAAGCACATGCACAGCTTTGATCCTCCTTATGCACATAATGATGTGAAACCTGGTAATGTTCTCATAACACACAGAAAAGGACAACCACCTCTTGCCATACTGATGGATTTTGGCAGTGCTCGTCCTGCAAGGAAGCAAATTACCAACAGATCAGAGGCACTCCAGTTACAGGTGCTTCTTTCTTTCTTCCCCTTTTTATCTTTTATAAATTGTTTCATAGAGAATTTCAAAGAGAAAAAAGTTAAACTGTAAATGAAGTTTTTTATTTCATTTAACCCACCAAAAACAGAATACAGAGGGAGCATTTATTGAAGCGTCCCTTAGGTTACAGTTGCGCAAAGCTGATAACAGAATGAAAAAGTAGTACTTTCCATATAACATGTATTATACTCTAATAACCCCCCCTAAACTGAGGTTTGTCTGAGAAACCCTTGAGTTTGCCTCTAAGAAAGTCAAATCTGGCTGGAGAGATGGAGTTGTTGAGCACATCTGCCCATTGATCCGGAGCTGGAATGTGATAGATCAAAAGCTGCTTGTATAGAACATGCTCTCAGACAGAGAAGACATCGCTTTCAGTATTTTAGGCTGACTGTGAAAGACAGGATTGTGGGCAATAGCTACTGCACTCTGTACTGCGATATTCAGCTTATGTGTTTGATCTGGTTATAACCTGCTGCTTTCTTGATCACCAAGAAATCAAGTTATGGCCCTAGAAGATAGTAGAACCAGAGAGGTGATTCTTCTCTCATCAATATCAGAACCCCAATGGGCATCAACAAGGAAAATATTTTCCTTTTGCTTATTTTCCTGCATCAGTCACATTCCACTCTACACGACCCTATGAGAGACTTTTTTAACTGCAAAAGCTTATTTCAGGTCTTCTAAGAGTAAGCATACTGCAAGGCACCAACTACAAATCTGTAAAGATTTGGACCTTAAGATAAATTACCCCTCGTTTTAGACAACTTGCATGCTGAGTTCAAAGAAGACAAAATAGAATCAGTATCAGCCATATTGTCCTGTGTAGGCGATCGCTAAGTAACTGCTTTGAGTCATAAGAAGGGATTTGTAAAGTAGGTGCTTGATCTCAATACGCAAAATATAGTCCAAATGACCCAGCTGTTTCATAGAAAATGTGGAGCTCAGATGTTTAGCAATCTGCTGAATAAGTTGGGGATGACTCAGCTGTTTCATTTTAATGTCTTGGCAGTCCACTTCTAGCAATCCTGATAATTTATTTAGCACAGTTCTGAATATGCTGTGCCTTAAAAGTATATCTTATTTCAGAAATTTTTAAATGTTTTTGCTACATTTGAAGTTTGTGAATTGTATTACCTAATATGATAGGTGCATATACATGTTGCTGTACATTAACTGGTTCTACGTTTCATTTAAAAAAATTCAATTGCTTATCTTATGTTTCCATTTTGGTAATATTAAATTCTTTTACTAGTTTTTATGTTTTGAATAAGTTTTACAAATTTGAAGGATCATAGTTTCATATCGATCACCTGGCCAGGATTTTCTAACCTGCTAATTGCTGCTTATCTTTCTATGTAGGAGTGGGCATCTGAACACTGCTCTGCACCTTTCCGAGCTCCTGAGCTGTGGGATTGTCCAAGCCAAGCTGATATAGATGAGAGGACTGACATTTGGTCACTAGGATGCACATTATATGCAATAATGTGAGTACTAATCCTTCTCTTACGTGATTGTGCTAACTTTTATGGTCAGAACTTTTGCTAATCGTGCCTTTATGCAGCATTATAGCCATATTTTGGTAATTCTTTTCGGGTTATCTTTAAATTTTTTTCCCGTCAAAATCATGTTTCATATGTGCAATGCATTTGATTTGGAACCCTTGATGTGCATACAGATCCTACAAATTAACGTATAGATTAGAATTTTTTAAATAGCGTGAGGAAGGTTTTGTATTTTATGTCGTTTTCTTAGTTATTCTATTAACATCCCCGACCAATATAATATTTAATGGAATTGCAATATGTTGTTTTATAGTGAAAAGACAACATATGGTGGATTCATATTTCTTTGTTGCTTGAGTATAACCTATAAGTAAGAGAAAAGAAGGGAGAGTGGGAAAATAAGTTATTTTATTTGCTATGCCCTGGCCAATTCTTGTCGTAATGGATGTGTAACTAAGAGCATTATGCTCGAAAGTCAACTGTTGTTTGGCTGATCGGCAAATCATACTTATGAGCCAGAGCTATGACTTCAAAATTGTGGTGTATTTTGTGTAAAAGAAAGTCAGAAAACTTATCACATAATAATATTCTGCATAGAATATTGATTTGGAACAATGCTCTTATCAAATACAACGTGTGTTTGCTTTGTGTTGTACGAATTCCAAGGCAGTTGAACGGAGAAGACGTGAGAGCATGGATTGAAATGAATGCTTGTTTGAGTTGTTGAAAAGGAAATTCGAGCCACTCTAATTCTGCAAGTCTGACATGAAATGAAATCTTTTAGCTAATGCACACTAGTTTGGCTTTATTGTCCAAGGGTTGCTCCCTCGGCATTATTCATTGATTTGGCTCAACGAACTACACCCTTAAGCTCTATCGTGATCATTTTTATCTGTATATGTCTTTAGTTTTATCTCCTGGTGGGTGTTGTGTTAGAATTATGTGGCAGATATAGTTCATGTTTAATTGTTTATTCTATCTAATGGTTGAAATTTTCAGGTATGGGGTATCTCCATTTGAATATGCACTTGGAGAGTCTGGTGGAAGCCTGCAATTGGCTATTGTAAATGCTCAGGTCAAATGGCCAGCTGGACCTAAGCCTCCATATCCAGAAGCTTTTCACCAGTTTGTGTCATGGATGCTTCAGCCCCAGGCTGCCATGAGGCCCCGGATAGATGATATCATTATCCATGTGGATAAGTTGATTGCAAAGTTCTCCCAATGAGTTACCATAGAGAAGGGCAAAGTGGGCATTAGATTATATATTGCAGTCATTTAAAGATTTCGTGTGCGTTTACTGTCCGGTTATATATGTTAATGGATAGAACAGCAACGGCAGTTCCTGGCCTGACGGAGTTAACCTTATATGTATCTTCGTTTTTGGTGTAGTCTAGGTAGTCAGTCCGGCGTTGGCAAAGTCTTGTTTCCTTCATTTCTACATAATTTTGTTTTGTGTAATTTACCAAATCTCCATTCTCCCTGTGTCTTCACAACTTATTAATAAATATTATGTATCATTTATTTATTCACTTTCTTTGTTGATATATTTGTTCATATTCAAAATATATGTTAGATATTATGTTCTTTAGTATAGTATTTTTTTTTAGTGGACAAGGTTTTCATATAAATTATATTTATACAAATTTATGTTAATATAAAATCATTCGATATCTTATTTGTACAAATCAAAATTGATGAAATATGAATTTCTTAAAATATAATTACCTATGAATTATTTGTTTAATTTTAATAAAATTTAATGAGTAATTATAATATAATATAAAATTATAATATAATAGTTGAATTGATATAATATATATATATATATATATATATATATATATATATATATATATTCTTTTCTTTTCTTTTTTTCATGTCTTCATTGAGCAAAGTTCATTCCGGAATGGAAAGTAGGTGGGCAACAAAATTAGTGGTAAAAGAACTTTAAGTCTCTAGTTGTTTATTCGATAATTTCACAGAATTAGGACATCTCAGAATTGACTGAAAAGATTTTAATTGGCTTTTTTGTTTGATCTAATTTAAAAGATAAATAATGATATAAATTTAAATATTTAAAGATAAATAAAATTTTAATTAAATATATCGAGAATATATAATCGTTTTATAGTTATTAAGTAAAAGAATTGTTCTATTAAAAGAATTGACTTTCCTTTTAACTGTATAGTAACCAATTTATAAATAAGATTTACGAGTTATAGTTCGTTCACCATGTAAAAAAACCTCTTGGAAAGTCTTACTCTCTTTCGAATAAGCATCACGAACGCCAAAATACAAAAATGTTCTCATGTTAGCTTTAGAAAAATATTTTTTTAAAAATTTTCAGAAACGGACTAACATTTTCCAATTTTTTTTTTATTTAAAGGGTATTTTTAGAATTTTTGAAAATGATGGAGTACAGATAATAAGTGATGGGGTGCTGGAAGTTTTTGCCTTAGAATTTTATGGGAGCTTAGATGCTGAGGTGATGCCTACTACCTGAGGATGTGATTGCAGTGATGAGAATCCGTCTACAGCTCAAGAGAGTAAAAGCAATTATTTTTATAACTGTATTTCTTTTATATTTACTAACTTTATTCATGATTATGTGATTAATCATCTTCACTAACATCTTTTTCATCCCAATCACGTTTGAGATGATATTGAGTTGAGACCCACGATTCATTGACAGAGTCGAAATCATCTAGATCATATAACGAACACTCTTTACTTTCTCTCTCAGTCTTAATTTCACCACAAATCAAATAGGATACGAACATAGCTCGTCCATCAGTAAAGAGTTTTAGTAGAACAAGTTTCCAGTTTTACTGTAAAATAATTTTACTAATCAGTGACAAATCATATTAGAATTTATTTATAAATTAGTTACTGTTAAAATTCTTCAGACTTTTATTACTTATTATTTTCTTTATTTTGTATTACACCATTTTCTTTTATATCTTTCTTCCAATATTCAGATTATGTAAACTATTATACATACATTTTTCTACCTCTTTATTTTATCAGATGTTAAGTATATGATATATTTAATTTAATTATACATCTCACACCGTTTAACTATCATTAATTTGCAAAATTTATCACTCAAGATGCTTTTACGTATTTTATGATATATTTTCTTTTCACATATTTTAGTGACCTATTAACATCACTTTTATGTAATAAAACAATGTCTTTCTCATTGTTTTACGTGATATATGTGGATATATAAAATAACATATCAGATTCACAAATAATAAAATTTATTAAATAATAATAGTAAGAGGATGAAAAATATAATTAAATCTACCTAACATAAAACTGAGTTATAAATATACACAAACAATCTTCCTTTTGGAATTTCCCATGAATCCATTTTCAATGGACAATGTTAAGAAATTGAAATAAATAGATACACTTATCCAATCCAATGTGCAAATCAACGTCCCTAGGATTCATGGTGAGCCAAATCATCCAAATTCCAAATACAATGAAAAGTATCGATATTTAATCCTTATTTTTTTTTATTTTCTTAACCTTTATTTCCCCCCTAAAGTCGAATTTTGTCAAAATAAAAAACTATATCAAGATTCTTTTCCATACATTTAAATAATAATCCATACATAGTCTTTCAAGAATGTAAAAATAAATGGAACTCAATTGAAGCTAAATAATTGGTCTCATTAACCACCTATAGAAAAAAAAAAAAAAACAATTAA
>Ga0209489_106985_pt1 | contig 17418 bp, 8 predicted proteins | sample SiratrowhiteBW_FD_187527 | JGI IMG/M metagenome (GOLD analysis project Ga0209489, IMG submission 187527) | Root nodule microbial communities of legume samples collected from California, USA - Siratro white BW (SPAdes) (version 2) | ecosystem: Host-associated > Plants > Roots > Nodule | place: USA... | reverse complement strand
AAAATAAAATTAAAAAAAAAAAAAAAAAACACATGGCCGATAAGTGTGTACCACAATAATGACTTTCATTCTTCTTTTTGATTTTTTTTTCTTTCTTCCATATTGTGAAACTATTTTCTAAAATGTACTAATGTTGTTTTATAGAAAATGAGAATTAAAAAATAATATAATAGAAAGAAGTAAGAGAGAATAAAGAATGAATAAAAGGAAGTAGATATTTAGAGTTTCTTTTTGTAAATAAAAAAATATGATTGGAATAATTAATTATAAACATTCCACAAGATTATCAGAATTCATGATTCTCACTATCAGTTATTTATAAAATAAATCACTTCTCATAATTATCAAAATATCCTTTTAGTTTTATTAAATCACATACAGACCCATGATAATATTTTACATGAGTCACATTATAGAATAATTTATTTATTTATTCTAACATTCTCCCACTTGACTCATGTGATGCTATAATACTTCATGATTTAATAAATTACATAAGTCATAATGCGCATTAAAGGACATTCAATAAAATTGGTTCCAAAATTCGACATACTTAAAGATAGAAGAATAATAAGAGTCATGGCGGTTACATGTCATTCAATCGTCACATTTCCTTCCATGTACTATTGTATCGTCCTTCTCCTTAATATGACCTCATAATGATAAGTTCATAATGGGTTCAAACATAATGTCATCTTTCATCATCAATAATAGCATAATCTATTTTCTACATCATAATCATAATTTGCATGCATATTCATAAAGTAGAAAACATATATTTCAGAAACTTGAACAACAATGAGCTCATAGTGTTAAGTAGCATTAATAAATATTTAACATTCACTAGTACACATAATGCCCATCTTCTTTACATGGCCAGTAAATACTTTGGGCGGTAACCCTTTTGTTAAAGGGTCAACAATCATAACATCGGTGCTAACATGTTCTATTGACACTCTTATGTTTCTGAACTTCTTCTTTAACGACGAAGTATTTCAATTCCATAAGTTTAGCACCTTTGGAATACTTGTCGTTTTTAGAAAAGAAGACTGCTACAGAATTATCACAATAAGTTTTCAACGACCTGGCAATAATGTTAACAATCCCAAGTCCTGAAATAATATTCCGTAGCCAATTAGCCTGAAATGTGGCCTCAAAGCATGCCACAAATTCAGCTTTCATGTGGATGCAACAATGACTGCTGCTTCGCACTTTTCTATGAAATCATTCCTCTGACTAAAGATACACATAATTAATGTAAACTTTCTTGTATATATACAGCCATAATTAATTTGAATCTGTATATTCAATCACCTCAAGATGATCATATCTCATTTAAGCATGTGATTATTTGTTCCTTACAAATATCTCAAGACTTTCTTTGCAGCTTTCCAATGATCCAATCCTGGATTACTCTGGTATCTACCAAGCATACCAAATGCAAAACTAATATCTGGTATCGTACATGTTTGAGCATACATCAAACTCCCAACAATAGATGCATAAGGAATATTCTCCATTTGTTTCCGTTCCAACTCATTCTTTGGACATTGCATGAGACTAAATTTATCTCCTTTCTGTATTGGAACGGGAGATGTTGAACATTTATCCATTCTGAACCTCTCTAAAACTTTATTAATATATGCTTTCTGAGACAAACCCAACAATCCTTGTGATCTATTACAGAATATTTCTATTCCTATTACATAGTATGCCTCGCTCATATCTTTCATTTCAAAGTTATTAGAGAGAAACTTCTTAGTCTCACTTAACAGACCAAGATCATTAGTTGCAAGCAAGATCTCATCAACATACAGAATCAGAAATATAAACTTGCTCCCACTGACCTTTAGATATATATATCGATCAACAATGTTTTCCTTAAATCCAAAGGACGTAATAGTATCATTGAACTTAAGATACCATTGCCTGGAAGCCTGTTTAAGTCCGTATATTGACTTCTTAAGTTTACACACCATGTGTTCCTTTCCTTCTTCAATGAACCCTACTGGTTGGTCCATATAAACATCCTATTCTAAATTCCCATTCAGAAAAGCAATTTTAACATCCATTTGGTGCTACTCAAGATCATAATGAGCTACCAATGCCATGATGATTCTGAAAGAATCTTTCTTAGAAACAGGCGAAAATGTTTCCTTATAATCAATGCCATCCTTTTGAGTAAAACCTTTGGCAACCAATCGAGCCTTGTAACGTTCGATATTGCCATGAGAGTCACGTTTAGTCTTAAAGACCCATTTACAACCAACTCTCTTACATCCTTCTGGCAATTCTACAAGATCCCATACACAATTTTGTGTCATTGACTTAAGCTCATCTTTCATGGCATCTAACCATTTATCAGAATTATCACTATTCATGGCTTCTGAAAATGAAACTGGATCATTATCAATACTTAAGTCATTTTCTGACTCTTGTAAATAAACCACATAATCATTCGAAATAGCAGATCTCTTTTCTCTTTGAGATCTTCTTAATACTATTTCTTGTGGTTGTTCTACTACAGGTTCATTGTTAACTTCAGGATCATTAATTTGTTCTTCTTGATTATTGTGTGGTTCATCAACAAGAGGAACAACAATTCTTGAAGTAGAAGCATTAGTTAAAGGAACTTGTACTCTAACTTCCTTAATCTCCACATTTCGTGAAGCTTCACTCCCACTGGTTTCACCATTCTCAATGAACCGAACATTTCCAGTTTCAACAATCCGTGTGCTATGGGTAGGACAATAAAATCTATACCCTTTTGACTTTTCTGGATAACCAATGAAATATCCACTGATTGTTCTTGCATCCAGTTTCTTTTCATGAGGATTATATACTCTAATTTCTGCTTGACAACCCCAAACATGCAGGTGTCTTAAACTGGGTTTCCTTCCTGTCCACAATTCAAAAGGTGTCTTTTGAACTGCCTTACTAGGAACCCTATTCAATAGATACATGGCAGTTTTTAAAGCATACATCCACAACGATACAGGTAAAGATGAATTGCTTAACATGCTCCTAACCATATCCATTAAGGTTCGATTACGCCTTTCTGATACACCATTTTGTTGTGGTGTACCTGTCATTGTGTATTGAGCACAAATACCACGTTGCTCTAGGAACTTAGCAAACGGACCAGGATGTTGACCACTTTCATCATATCTTCTATAATACTCACCACCTCTATCTGATCTGACGACTTTCACCTTTCTGTCTAATTGCCTTTCCACTTCATTTATATAAATTTCTAAGGCATTCACTGCTTGAGATTTCTCATGCAGTAAATAGACATGTCCATAACGTGAAAAATCATCAGTAAAAGTGATAAAGTACTCTTATATAAACTGAAACAACCATTCCCAAACTTAAAAGAGTATCCAGCAACATCAAGTTTAGACAAAGAAATTAAATTTCTAGAGATACTAGGTACATAAAAAGTATCCAACAAATCTAAATAAAATCCAATTTCTTAATTATTCACGTAATGAATGGAGTGGTTTCCTAAGTTCTTAAGTCTGATCTCTTTCTAAACTAACATACTATGCAATTCATGCACATTCCATTTATCTTTCATTTGGAAAGGATCATACTCAGACGATAATGAGTTCAAAATGAACTGCACAAGAAAACTCTCATCCACTGCCATTCCGAGAGACTTAAGTCTTGCTGCAATGTTTGTCATCTCAATGACATGTTCATGTATAATACGAGAACCATCAAATTTCATGGTGGTTAAAGTACTCATTAATGTCCCAGCAAGAGACTTATCAGCAGTCTGGGAGTGCTCTTCCACAAATTTCATAAACTCAGTTGCACTTTCAGTTTTGGGAAGAACTTACTGATATTATTTGCTATACTCATTCTCATAAACATCAGACTAAGTCTGTTTGACCTTTCCCAGACTTTATAATGGGTTTTCTCTTCAGTACTGCTTGCATCAGTAATAACAGCAGGCTTTTCAACATGAAAAATCGTATCAAGATCCAACACACCTAAGTGAAATTGGACTTGTTCACTCCAATAAGAGAAATTCAAGCCATTGAATACTGGAACAGACATAGCTTGCGAATGTAAAGACAAAGGAACAGATACTGCAATAACACATACTTAACATTAATACTTTGAGTCATACATTAAACAGATTTCAATCAACAAATAGACATTATATGCATACTAATGTTCTCCTTTGGGTGATACATTAATACACAAGACATAATGATGCTATAATATTAACATTATTTGGTAAGACATATGCACTAATTAGCAAAAACTCATTATCTTTGGATATATAAGTAAAACTAATAATGCATACTCACTACCAACAATCATGTCCATTAATTATAAGAACAACTAATCAACCTTTGGGCGATCCATAAATGTCTTATAATAATGAACTTTAATTAACCCATACATCAATTATTTATAATTTAGCATCCATTATATGGGTAATTGAAATAAAACTATCATTAATTTGGAATTATAATAAAACATAAAGATTTGATCACTTTGGTGATTACAAATCTATCATACAAATAATTCCAATAAATAAAATTATCAATAATTTGGAATTAAAATAAAACATAAAGATTTGATCACTTTGGTGATTACAAATCCATCATACAATTAATTCCAATAAATAAAATTATCAATAATTTGGAATTAAAATAAAATATAAAGATTTGATCACTTTGGTGATTACAAATCCATCATACAATTAATTCCAATAAATAAAATTATCAATAATATGGAATTAAAATAAAACATAAAGATTTGATCACTTTGGTGATTACAAATCCATCATACAATTAATTCCAATAAATAAAATCATCAATAATTTGGAATTAAAATAAAACATAAAGATTTGATGTTGATTACAAATCTATCATAAAATTAATCTCAATAAAATAATCATTAATTTGAAATTAATCAAAACATGCAGATTTGATCACTTTGGTAATTACAAATTTATCATACGATTAATCTCAATAAAATAATCATTAATTTGAAATTAATAAAAACATAAAGATTTGATCACTTTGGTGATTACAAATCTATCATACGATTAATCTCAACAAATCAATCAATTCATAGATTAATTTTCATTAATACAACGGAAAATAATCATAATTAAAATATATAACCTTCTCTTTAATTATCATTAATGCAGCGGAAAATAATCATTAAAGAAACATCATTATACCCACTTTCAGAATCCTAAATCATAGGCATCATAAGGCAGTGACTATATATCATAATTAATGGAGGTGCAGCCAAAATGATTCTCATTCATTCACGTAAGTAATTTCACCAAAGATTCATCAAATTGAAATTTAATGCACATTATGTGATTAAAATCAAATTCGGCCATGAACAAAATAAATGAGCGGACAATAAATTATGCTCAAAATTCGTAAGTTTGCAATTGGTAGAGCATGGATGCAAAATTCTTCCTTAAATAATGGCATTGTAATTCACACACGTTAAAAGAGAGAAACATGTTATGGGATTCAAAAAACAGTATGTACCCATTCACTCAGAAATCCCTGATTTGAATTTAGGGTTTATCAAAATTGGGAAAAAAAAATAATTGGAGAATCATAAATTCAATCAACCATGTGCTCTGATACCACATGTAAATAAAAAAAATATGATGGGAATAATTAATTATAAACATTCCACAAGATCATCAGAATTCATGATTCTCACATATACGATAATAAGAGAAACTTACCTTGATCCATGAGAGATCTTCTTTCTTCTCTTTATCTCCTTTCTTTATTATCCTTTCTCCCAATCTATCTCTTTCAATCACTTTAATCTCCACACACGTTATTGATGGTTAACTGTGAAGAACGCTTATACTGCACAGACAGAACCCTATGTTCTCTATAAAACCTATATCCATCAGATGGGTTACCTATCAGTTATTTATAAAATAAATCACTTCTCATAATTACCAAAATATCCTTTTAGTTTTATTAAATCACATACAGGCCCAAAATAATATTTCACATGAGTCACATTATCTTCTCATAATTACTAAAATATCCTTTTAGTTTTATTAAATCACATACAGGCCCATAATAATATTTCACATGAGTCACATTATAGAATAATTTATTTATTTATACTCATGTGATGCTATAATACTTCATGATTTTAATAAATTACATAAGTCATAATACGCATTCATTAAAGGACATTCAATAAAATTGGTTCCATCATTCCACATACTTAAAGATATAAGAATAATAAGAGTCATAAGCGGTTGTCATTCAATCAATACATTTCCTTCCATCTACTATTATTATTTTATGGTCCTTCTTAATTATTTTGTTAAATAGAGAAAAATAAACAAAAGATTAATACGTTTTAAAAATAAATCTCCTTTATCCTTTTCTTTTCTTTTGGTCAATAGATTTTTTTAATACTGTAAACATACTTTATTTAAAGAGTTCCTTAAAAAAATTATAGCTCTGATGAATTTTACACAATCATAATATTTTCTTAACTTATAATTCAACTAAATAAAATGACAGAAGTATATTAGTCACATCACTTAGTTAATTAAAAAATCAATAAAAAAATATAAAATTTTGGAATACCTAATAAATAAAAAAATAAAAACTAAATTAAGAATTTATAAATTTATGAAAAATTGTAGGACTTAATTAAATTTTAATTTTAAAAATTTTATAAAATCATGATATATTCGTAATTTATAACTCAATTAATCTAATACTTTTAATATCACATGTATGAAAACAATTTTATTTGGGTTAAATCAAATTATGTTCAACAACTTTTTTTTTTTCTAAATATTTAGGCGCTTGTGTACCCTTTTTCAAGTAGTTTTTGTGTACCCTTTTTCAAGTAGTTTGGTAGTTAGATTGTCTTATTCACAAATTGAAATAAAAATGTAAAAAAATATAAAAAAAATGCAAATTATGTTGAACAAAGTTAATTTTATTTTATAAATAAACTAATTTCAATTTATTTATTATTTTTTGGAAAAAAATTACAATATGAATCACTTTTAGATGCAATAAAATACTTAAGAAACCATGCAAATCTATTTTCATGTGTCAGATCGCCGTTGAAAATTCCTTCTTATCACTATTTAAAACGACGCAAAGTTTTAATTGATTTTCTCACTCAAAATTATCCCTAGATTTTTTTTTTCGCCTTTTATTCGTTATCAACAAAGTTTAACCTAAAAACATTAAAAAAAAATTGCATTCAAAATTATATCAACAACCATTTGAGATCATGTGAATGTGTGGATCACATTCACAGCTCACAATTCAATGCAATAATCATATCGTTAATGTTTAGTCACTGTTATAGATGCTTAATTCATGAAAATGACTGTTCCATTTCTTTAACTATATTATTTATTAAAAAATTAATTTTATTAATTATTAATTTTTAAATATAATTTGATAGATTATTTTCGGTGGAGTTTTTTCTTCAATTACTTTTTTTTGTCAATAAAATTTGAAGTTGATTTTTCGTTTAAAGGAATTAAACTCAATTTACTCCAACGAACCATTTGCTGGCCGGGGACTACTTCATATTAGTTTTCTCCATTAAAAAAACATTTTTAAATTTAAGTTAAATAAAAATTCATCCTTATATTTAAATCTAAAATAATATTATAATTTACATTTTTTAGACTTAAAGCTGTTTTTACGTTAAAATACCTCAAATCCAAGTAAAGTTTAATTTTAGTTCCTCTAATATTTTTTTCCTTTTTAATTTATTAAAATGTAGTCCAAATATTATCATCTGAACTGCTTAGAGAACCAAAATAGTATATTTTAAAATTAGAGATTAAAAAATGAATAAAAATTTAAAGGAACAAAAACATATTTTACCTTTAAATAATATATCCTTGTATTTAAAAATTTTAAATTAAATAAATTAAAGTCAAAGGTTCGTAAAAAGTGTTTTATTTTAGTTTTCATTAGAAAATATATTGTAAGAAGTTTACTGTCTGGCTATTTAAAAGAAAAAACAAAATTTTATTTCCCTCCCTTTTAGCCCAATCTTGAGCTAATGGATCAGTGTGGACTGTTTTTTCCTATACCTCAAAACATTTTTTCGGAGATCTTCAAATTTTTTGAATCTGTCCAAAAATGTCTTTAAAATAATACTATAAAGACCTAAGTATTCCTAAACCCACAATCCTTCCACTCATCTATGTTCATTTTACTCTTATGCAACACCACTTCCAAGTAGCTCTAGCATTTTGTTTTGCGTTTCTTTGACCAGTTTCATTCTGTCATCCATCAATAGCAACACATTTAAGATATGTATAATGTATTAAAGGATTTGTAGAGTATTTGGGAAAATTTCATTTAGTTTGCGATTTGAGGATGGATTGTTTTTTGTATAAAATAAATTACGAAACGGGATATTCTGGAACTGTTCTCCAGATCTGGAGGTTCTAGAGAGCAGTTCTAGAACATCACATTCCGCAACTCATTTTATACAAAAAAATGAATTATGAAATGGGGTGTTTCGGAACTGTTCTTCGGATTCATAGGATAATTTCGAAACATTTCATTTCGTAATTCATTTTATACGAAAAATGAATTGCGAAACGAGGTGTTCAAGAACTGTCTTCCAATAGAAGACAATTCCGGAACACCCTATTCTACAACTCATTTTATATAAAAGATTAGTTGCAGAATGAGATGTTCCGGAACTGTCATCTAGATTTGGAGCTATCCACCTTCTACCTAGCCATATCTAACCACCTCCATAAAAATAAAACTGTAATTTCATAAAGGATACATTTGAAATATTTTCGAATTTTGAAGGTGCATGGAGAAGGCTTGGAGGTGCAAGAAGAAGCAGTCATCTGTTTAACCTCTTCCAGTCCATTGGGCTCACTTCACTCAAAGCCCATAGTGTTTTAGCTCCCACTTTTAATGTCGACTTCATAACTCAGTTTTGTTGGTTTGACTTTTTTTATTATAATAATTAATGGACGTGTTTAGATGAATTTTTCTATAAATGTTTTTAGATAAGGCAAAATAAATAAATTAATCTTTTTCATAAATTAATACTTACTTAAAAAAAATTAACTTCTATAAATTAACTTTTGCATATGTTAATTCTAATTTATGGAGAAACTAATTTCAATTTTTTTTATTTTATTTCCCAAGAAGGAATTTATAGATAAACTAATTTAAACAGGTCGAATATGTATTTATTTATTTCAATAACTTAAAAATTAAGTTTTTGATAATTAATACTTGAATTATTTTTTTATATTTTTAAAGTATAGCCCAGTGTTTCAAGTTTTTAATTGATGTAGTCAACTTATTCACCAAATTTTGTGCATTTCAAATGTTTTGATTTACATTTTTTACCAAAATATTTGTGATTTAAACTCGTCCAAACATTTTAAGCATTCATTCAAAATCTACCAATGAAAATCAATATTTTACCAAATTTAAGAGCTTTTAAAATACCATCTTTAAAACCTTAGCCTCACAAAATAAAAATAAAAAAATCTTTAAGATTTGATCAATTTTTGTATTGCTCAACCTATCAAATAAATTTTTTTTTTCAATCTCAAAGTCATCCTAAAGCTCTAAATATTTGAGTGAACAAAATAAAATAGGATTTAAGGGTTTTTATAGGGAGGAAAATAAATAAAAAAGGACTTTATTAAAAATTGAGTAAAATTTATTGAGAGACTAATATCACCATAAATTATAATAGAGGAACCTTTTTAATTTATTGAAAACATCTGGTATCTCTTCATCCGTTTCTTTAGAAAAAAAAACATCTTTACAAAAAAAAGATTGAAGTAGGACTAGTTCTTAACAAATAATACACGATTTAAGAAAACAATTTTTATTAAAGTACAATCTCTATTTACTTCTTTACCTCATTGATCCCATAATTGAACATAAAATTACAGTTTAAATCTAGAACTAATTCTATACTCATTGATCCCATCATTATTTGTACCGAAGGGAATCTGTATTGTTATCAGTTTACTATGTAATCGAAGCATATATGAAGTAATTATAGGTTTGGAAATTTCATTCTTGAACTATAATGTTTCATATGCACCAATACTATAATGCTCTTCTGGTGGTAATAAATGCGTTCGTAATCCGGCAGTGTTTTTCAAGTGTTCATAAACATGCAGTGAGTAAACTAGAGATACAGAGAATAAGGTACTAGTAAGGTCTAGAGAACAATAAATGTTAAGAGTTATTAAAAAGAAGGAAAAATTAGCAGTTAGAGTTAGATGATATAGGAATATATATTCAACTAATACCTACCTAATTAATTAAATTTGACCATACTCTAACCATTATTTTGCCTTCATGAATTTGAGTCTCCATATTAGAATATTGGATTATGAGAAGACCAAAATAGTTGGAAGTTGGAACTACATGGAAGTTGGAAGACCATATTGGTTAGAAGTTGGAACTAGGACAGGTGGTGGTTAGGTACTCACCCTGATTCTTGACATCCTAGATAATAGTGGGAAAGTTGCAAATGTGAAGTAGTAAATAGTGAAATATATATAGAGAACAATCATACACATATTAAACGAAATACTATTTATTATTTCGCACCATCAATTCTACAAAAACAATATGACAATATTCATGGTCATTTTTCTTGATGGCTTGAATTCATAAACATGTGCTCTAATTAAAATTCCCTATTTAGAAAATAGGGATGGAAATTAAGAAACAAGTTCTTCACTTCACACGAAAATATTATGGATGAAAGTGGTGTGGACCTTAAGCAGAAGCAGTAATGAATTGGATTGCCTCTTTGCATATACCAGTCATTGTGGCTTCAGGTCCATAAACCTGTAGGAGATAGATAACCAAGAACATTAGGCTTCCCTCAAGGCAAGTTTTGCTAACAACATAAATTGATTGTTCAATAGGATATGAATAATAAAGGCATGAATTATGTTACCTCAATGGGGATGCCAATCTCCTCTCCAAGTGCACGCATTAAAGCTAGACCCTTCTGGTAGTTGGGCCCTCCTCTCCTCACATAAATGTTCATCCTTGCTGCTTTCAATTTTGACTCCTGAATAGCAATAACTCAACACTCAATTAACCCTACTACAAGAAGATTCTCATCATATATCTGAACCAAGCTCCATGATCAAAGGCTTACCTTCTCCTTCAATGCCCGAATTATACCACTGAATGTAGCAGCAACATCAGTAAAGTTGGCTATGCCTCCTCCTATCACAAGAGCTCTCTTTTGGCCATCAGGGTTTGCAGTTGCACACTGTAAAGACAAAAAGGAGATTATAATATATACAAGGACTGTCTTATCTTGTAAGCACGAATTTTAAATCACCAAATCAATATGTAGACCAATGATAAAGCAGGGATAGGTTGATTACATCAATTACAACTCTGGCATACTGTAAGACTTCGTCTTCTTTGGGTGCACCACTGTATTCAGCATAGTTTCCAAGCTCAGATGCAAAGCCAAGATCTCCAACCTGTGTTAATATTGTATGACATAAGATGCCACTTAATGCTACAAAATATGGATATTTGCCATGAATTTAGTTTTAATATAGAGAAACACACTGTATCAGCATAGATGACACTGGCACCTCCCCCAGCTACCATTGTCCAAATTCGGCCCTTTGGGTTCAACACAGTGAATTTTAAAGATGCACTTGTCTGCAAAATAAGCAAGCAAATTAACTACCAGAATAACAACTATAAGCAATAGTATTATTGCATTTATCAATATATTATTGATGACGGCTGTTAGAGAAGTATGAGTATTAAGACCAGGTGATACTGAGAACCATAAATGTTTCGGTGCGTTTGGGTAAATAGCTTAATTAAGCTCATATTTTATAACCTTTTATAACATGATAGCTTATATTAAACTTGACCACAAAAATTGTGAAGTTGTGAAGAGCTTAGTTTGATATGCTACACTAGGACACTTATTTAAATAAGCTAAAAAGAGCTTATAAGAGTTATAAGTTATTTCCATAAGTTCAAATATGCTGCACCTATAAGTTCATCACTTAATTGAATAAGATTGTACATGCCGGCTAGTATTTGTGTACCTTTTCATCTAATCCATGAATGAAAGACTCGGTGGCACTCATAACCCTTCCAAATGGCAGTGGAAATTCAATGTCTCCCCATCTACAAATTCAATCACATATGTTAATTTAAAAATATTAACAGCAAAATATACATCAATTTTACATTAGGAAATAGAAATATAGTATTCTATCCTCGAAAATAACACTTGGCATTTATTAGATTGAAAGAAAAGAACCCACTTCTTGAAGTTCTTGAAAGCAGCAGTGTCATCTAGCTCGCCTCTCATATCCAAAGGATAAGGCTTTCCATTAACCAATGTGAAAGGATTCATCTCTAGGAAGGTGAAATCCAGATCTAACAAAGATGATAAGCAAATAAATAAATACATAAAGTAAAGGAAAATGGTACAATGTAAATGTAACTTCTAATAAAGTTGATTACTATATTTCTATTTTGATAACTTGGTAGATATATTTTGTATACCTTGAAACAGCAAGAAAACCACTTTGAGAAATTCCTCAATTTCTCCCTTGATCTGTAGAAAAGGTACAGGATTCAATCACACCGTTGGATTGGTTTACATAAAAAATCAAAGTAAGATGCATAAAACAAGTATGGTAAAGAGTCCAAGGTTAAGCTGTTCATAAAACAAATTAGCAATTTAATTGAATTTACCTCCAAGGGAAGGGTTGCAACAAGTGGGGCAACAATTTCTGATGTAATAGACACTCCAGTTGGAACGAATACAGTCTTAACCTGAAACATGAATAAGCCGCTTAGTAAAATTTAACATGAAATATACAGCACAAAATATAGAGTATTTAACATGAAATATGAAAGATGTGCATTGTAGTAGTGCAGTACTTTGTCCCAATTGTCTTCAATTTCAATTCCTCCACATTCAGAAAAGCTTATGCTGTTGCCGAGTCTCTCAGAGACTATGTTAAGGTAAAACTCTTCATCGTGTGGGACGAAAGGTTCAACAATGAAAGTTGTTATGGGTCCTTTGCATCCACTCATCTCAACCTATATATTAGAGAAAACATGACTAAATAAATCAAGGGTTGAAAGGGAAACTCTCAGAACAAAGGAAAAATAAAGAGGGAAAACCCCAAGAGTAATAAAGCACCTCTTTTCCAAGACGCTCTTTCACAAATGAGACAACCTGTGCAAAGTCCAAATTCAAAGCAACCAAACCACTTTTGCCACGCTTTCCAAATAACATGTCAGGTTTCACAACCAATTTAGAAGATGAAAGCCAAGGTTCCTTCTCTTGTAGCTTAGTGAAATCAGTTGATGCATCAATCTTCAGACAGATAGAAACAAATTCAGTAATAATCATTACTCAAGTTTGAAATGCACCATGCTACATAAGCCACATACAGAATGGTAAAAAATTATGAATTTAATTAGAATGTACAAACATTGTAAGGATTTTTCCACTGCCCTCCAAGTGACAAATCTATTGACATTTATAATAACTACTAAAGTCACACTTGAGATGATTTTAATTGGTTGAAAATATAAATAAAATTACTTTACATAGACAGTACATAAAAATTAAAGTCATAGACTATTTATTTCTAAAAACTGGAAATTTTTTTCATATGCATTCCTAGTATAAGGTACATAAGCGCTTACTAAGCACCAATAAAGTGAAGGTCTTTTGCATGCCTATTCAATCACAACTTATCTGCATTGCAAATTTGTTGATTTTTATAATAAATATTAAATATTATACCAGAACATGATTTCTGATTTATCAACCATTAACAATACATAAACTTATACTTCAATTACATGTTTCAACATCTCTTGAATGATCTTATTCAATTAGAACTGAACTTATGACTGTGTTGAAGATAGATCATAGATTTTATGCATAACAAACACATCAATGATTCTAATTTACTCATGATAAGATTACTCACTTGTGCAGACTTGATTGGCAACTCCTTGCCAGAGAGTCTCTTAAAGTGCTCTTTCAACAACCTCTTGGAGTCGTACTCTCTTATCTTCTTGCGCGCCATTTTTCTTACTCTATTTCACCAACAAAACAACCCAATCATCAATGATTCATCATAAATCAAAACAGATCTGAAGAACCACACTCACACATGCAACAAATTGAAACACCAAATCCCATCAGAATAAAAATCAGAAAGAATAAAAATCAGAAAGACCCCATCTCAAATTCGCTTCAGGGGGGCTCAAAATTCATATAAAAATGGAAACTTTAAGGCTCAGAACCTTGTGGGGGAACATGAAAAAATATCAAAGAAGGGATGACGGAGAAGAAATGCTTGGAATTACCGTTTGATGTGGAAAAGGGCGTGGTGAGTAGTTAGATCTAACAAAAGAGTGAACGAATGGGGAGAGTTTGTGATGGGTGTATATATAGTGCAGAATTTGATTAATTTAATCTAATTTTAATTTGTGTTGGAGAAGAAATAAAGGGTGAAAAGAAAATGATAGGGTTGTTGGGTTGGTGAAGTGTGAGAATGAAGAGGAATTAGACAAGAACAAGGCATACACATGAAGGGTTACCCACCTACTACTCCTTCCTTTGGACCAAACTCTTAGCTTCAGCTTTCCTTCAACCACTTGGGCACACAAAACCAATGTATATATATATATATATATATATATATGTATTTGGAACTTTGTTTGCTACAATTTGTTAACAAATATGCCAAGTGTGAAGAAAGAGATAAGAAATAAGATAGAAAAAATAAAATTAATTTAATGATTGAAAAAAATTGGAAGAGAGAAAATATATGTGAAAGGAAAATGCATAAAGAAAAAAAAAATATTGTTGATAATGATACTTTGGTATCTTTTAAATTTTTGTAAAAAGATGTTTTCTTACATCATAGTATTTGTAAGTAGTTAAAACTTTCTTATTTTTCACAAGGAAAAAAAAAACATCTTTCAATGTGGATTATTAAAGTGAAGTTTATTTATTTTGATAAAATATTTATCATGTATAAGTTCACAAACTTGTTCTCATTGAGAACTATCTATCCTTTAGTTATTTTTAGAGAATTAGATCTTCTAAGGTGGTAGTTGAGGATAGTTTTGTGGAGTGGGGACACCAAGTCAAATAAATGATTTAACTATAAATAAATAATTAAAAAGTAAATATTAACTACACTTATTTAATTTATGGTGGTTGGTGGTATCACTTCATTGGTATTTATTGACTATAAATATTTAGTAAAAAAAAGCATCTAATATAAATTTATCATGGAGAATTTTATTTTATTCTAGTAGCAAAATTAATCTGTAACGGAAAATATGAAGCAAGAAAAAACATACTTGATTAATATAAAATTAGAAGCTAATGATACAAGTTTTTATGCGATAAAATTCTATAACTAAATTGGCATAAATCCAAACATATAAGAAAGTATTTCTTCAAAATAAAATTCTATTAACCAATTTAAAGTTTAGTCAATTTAGACCACAAAATGGGTCTCTAGTGGAATCATTTTAAAAATCAATGATTGATCAAAATCAATTAAAAGCTACTTCTGAGTGTATCAAGCATAAAAAATAAACAAATTTAATTTTTGTCGTTTAACAAACATTGTCACAATCAATTTGAACACGATACATAAACGATAAACCAACCCACTTTACATGTATACATTACATTACAGCATTGGATGTGAGAAAATTTCAAAATAAGATTTATGATGCTGATAGAATGAAAGTGGCCCTCCATTTTTGAACTCAACAATAGTTTTTTATTTGCCAAATTTTGAATCTGGGAAATGTGTCACCATATTTCCCAAACATGTGATGTAAATAAAAAGTTTAAATCGGCATAACAATGGCAACCTTGGGTCTAACCAAAATTACCAATAACTTCTATATTTTTACTCTTCAAATATGAACACACTTAATTTAAGGATAAATATCAATTATATGTGTATTTGTGTTCAATTATAGTCATGGTTTTATTTTTTAAGTACTGATCACATTTTATTGATAGGTTTCGGTTAATGTCTCTAGACTTATTTTTCTTATCATTCTTGCATGAAAAAAAAATCCTATATATTGCTCCTTATATTACAAACATAAAAAAATATTCAATAATATAAAATGCATTCTTCATATAAGGATAAAAATAATTTTTACATTATTGCAACTTGCACAAACAAAAGAGATGGATTTTGCAGAGATCTTTTAGACAGGATTGGAAACGAAAAAGTGCACTGAATAAATTTATAGTTGTTAGTTAATATAATTTAAAGAATCACACTTGAGAATTCAAATTCAATTTTATTAATACAAACTGGTAAGAACTAAAAACACATTTTTAATATCCTCAGAGTTATTATTTAAAATTTATGAAATCAAATATAAATGGTAAATTTCATTTATGATCTCATTAAACTTTGGTTAATGCTGGCAGAGTTTAAGAGGACAACGTTAAGGACTATTTAGTAGTAAGATATAATGATAAAAAAAAATGTGAATGAAACAAATCTTAATTTTATTCTATATTTGATATATAGAATTAATAACATTCAAAGATAATAAGAGGTGGTGGATATATAACTATTACCATTAATTAATCACTATGTTAATGATAATAATAATAATCATGATGATAATTTTAATATATATATATATATAACTAATACTTCAGTTTTGTATAAACTATTAAAAATATAATAACTTGTTATGCTTCATCTTAATTAGATTTTTTATATTTTTCACTCTATAATAAATAACAATAATATTGTAACACCTCACAAAAAAATAATGCTTCTACTAAGGTGACTAAAGTATTAACATAATGCATATCTTACAGTATTTCATAGTTAACATGCATCAAAATTACATAATAAAGCTAAACTGAAATTTCAAAACATATTTACAATATCATATACAAGTTTTTCAAAATATAATACTATTCCTAACAGCATCCTTCAACCTAGATGATCTCCCAAAGATCCATATGCAGCATTATCTGCTCCAGTGTCAAGACACGATCATCACAGATAGAAAACCAAACACAATACAATTAAAAGAAAAGGAGTAAGCTAACCAAATTTTAACAAATCAAAAACATTCAATTTCATGTATCATCACAATATAAGAATCTAACACACTACAAACATGACTGTATTTCTGGAAGACTCGTACATTGAATAGACCCCGAGATATGCACCTGTCATACATCTCCAAACTGTGATTCCACACAGCCTCCACACAAATGAATCATCAATCATGTATGACAGGGTTAGTCCCCTTGAGACTTTCCTGACCAGCTATATTTCAAGCTGCAGTCACCCAGTTCAGACCTCCTTCGACTCTCACCACC
>Ga0209489_106984_pt1 | contig 17420 bp, 11 predicted proteins | sample SiratrowhiteBW_FD_187527 | JGI IMG/M metagenome (GOLD analysis project Ga0209489, IMG submission 187527) | Root nodule microbial communities of legume samples collected from California, USA - Siratro white BW (SPAdes) (version 2) | ecosystem: Host-associated > Plants > Roots > Nodule | place... | reverse complement strand
GTAATCACAAGATGACGGCTACGATTTAGGGTTTACAGGCACGGTTAGAGACTCCCAAGGATCGGGAGCTCTGATACCATCTCAAAATTTAGAAGGAATAATATATTCTCTCATATTAAATTATGAGATCATTGGACCTATATATACATGAGCCTGCTGGCTATTTTAGGAAATATTAGCAACTGATCCTAAGGAGACAAATCCCTATAATTGTGGGATTGGCCTTAAATACATAATCCTAATATTAATACAAAGATACTGCTGTGATACAGAATAAAATTACATCAAAGATAAAATATAAAACTTCCTAAAATATAAAAGTAACGTGATTTTGACAGTTTCCCTTTCCAATCTCTTTTGACAAGCTGGATGGGACCAACTATGACACTTGGACTTCTGACGCCAAGCTTTAGCTTAAGGGTCAAGACAATATTGACCACTTAACCGTGGAGATTGATTATATCCTTGAGGTCGATAATTCTTGTTGGAACAAGATTGATGAGTAGTTATGTAGTATTCTAAAATTCACCATTTCACCCATTTTTAAGTGATTTTTTTGTGCTCAAGTGACTAGTGAATGAGTTTGGGAATAAGCACAAATTCCTTTAAGACCAATTGTATTCACTGCCTTTATGGTGTTTTCCAACTCTTCATAAGTATCATTTCCCTTTGCCACCTTGAAGGTCCTATGGCTACGTTTCTTTTAATAAGAAGGAAAGAATGTTGTTGCCTATGGCTGCACATGAGAGAAAAGTTCACGGTCTTCTTTGTGACGTCAGTAGATCTTAGTGGACACCATCACTTCTTGGGGATAGACGTAGCACAAGCCAAAGATTAGTATTACCATTTCTCAAAGGACGAATGTAATGAATATTTACGAGGAAACATGACTAGCATGGAAAGCCTATTGACATGGATCCCAAATCCAAACCTCTATCACAGATCAAGGGGGGTCACTTTCAAATCTCGGGAGGATTAGATGACAGGTTAGGAAGTTGAATCACCACTTAGTCACCCAACCCAATATTTCCTTTGTAGTTTAGTTAGTGTAGTTAGTAAATTTCTCAACTCTCAAGTGAAGGACATTGGAATTCTCTCATTCGTATTTTGGAATGTATCAAAGAGCTCCAAGTACGAATGGTAATAGGGCGAGACAAAATCAAATAATAACCCTCATCACCCACATCGTTGGATGAAAATTCATCATGTTACCCGACCCATACCCACACGAGTAAAAGCTAAGTAACCACAGTTGTTAATGAATATTTGTAAGCATTCGTGTATATTTTTTAAATACAAATTTTTTAACAGCAATAAAAGAATTGAAAAATTTTATATTAAAAATAACCGATTTTGCAAATGCGTTTATACTAAAAGTGAACCATGCATTAAGTTAGAGCAACCTTTTAGATATAATTAAGAGTATTAAGTAATTTCAAATGGCATGTATATCTGCAGGTAAGAATACCTTACTACCCATCGAGTTGTGGGATATTCGGAAGAGGATTCAATAGGTTCTCTCACTAATAAGAGATCCACTTTCAAATAGTGCATTTTTATTGGCAATAACTTAATCCTAGAAAATAAACAAAATGTTGTCCCCAGCCAATGCAATAGCAGGGTATTGAATCATCATGGATTCAACCTCGTGCAAACTTAGTTTGTTCAACCAGTTGGTCAGAGAATTAAAGTTTGAGATGTTACACAGATGACACTAATTTGTGATAATTAAACTTCCTTACATATTGCTTTGAATTTGGTGTTTTTGTCAACTCTAACAATAATTTGGCAAATTTCTTCACTGAGTCCGTGTGGGTTCTAGAATTGATGTAATAAGCTTGGATCATATGATTTAATAGGAAACAATTCATCCTTGATTCATCATCTTATTCATAAACTAGACTTTTTTTTTTTTTCACTCAAACAATAGGGGCCTTCGATTATTTTATTGAAGTACACCCACAGCCCCATGGCACTCTTGACACAAACATAATATATAAAGGATCTCCTAGCCAAGACAAATATGCTTGAAGAAAAATCCATTTTTTCTGCTATGATTTCTGGTTCTAAACTCTCAAAACAGATGCTGATTGGACTGCTTCTCCTGATGATAGAAGATCAACTTATGGTGCTGCAGTCTATATAGGTCCCAATATAGTCTCTTGGTGGTCAAGAAAAATAAACTGTTTTAGCTCGGTCAAGCACAAAAGTTAATACAACAGCCTTGCTTGTTGTTCTACTACTGCTCTAGTATTGATTCAAACTCGACTCACTTAACTAGCTATCCCTCATCGCACTCTGGTTATTGTGATAACTAAGTGCCGTAAATTTAGCAATCATGTATTACATGCAAATGCTAAACACATGGAACTCAATCTTTTCTTTATCAAAGAAAAGGTTCTAGCCAAGCATGCAGCATATTGCTGGTCTAGATAAATGGGTTGATGTCTTAACCAAACCAATTTCACCACCAAGATTTATTTTTCTTAAATTAATGCTCAAAAGGGCTGAGTTGCATGTTATTTCACCTCCACCTTGAGCCAGCGGGAGGTGTTAGAGATATGTTTTTCTCTAATTTTGTAGATATAGTTTGTTCCCTTTCTGTTGTAATCATATAACAGCTGTCCGTTATTACTTAGAACTAAACAGTCGACAGCTGTAGTTTGTTACAACGGAATAACTGTACGTTATGTAATGCTCCTCTGTTCACTGACTTGTTCTTTCACTCAAAGTAATAAATATTTCTTCTTTTTAATTCAATACTGTATAATAATAATCCATAACAGTAAATTGATTTACAAATTCAATCACGTCTCTTTAATTTCTCTTTGTTGATCATGTCACTTTGATTTCTTTGTTGGAGATCTCTAATTTACTAAACATATGACTAAATTATAGTACATAAATTAATACGAAGTTGAATTATACTTTAAAGTCTACTTTTTAAGACTCTTATGCCCAAATCTATTAGGCATGCCAAACAAACAATTGCATAGAACTTCCTTTGGTTCTCAACACTCCCCTACCTCATCCAACAAAAGAAACAAAAAGTAGGGATAATTAAAAAAGGAAACAAAAGCAATACCTGTGGGACCACTATTGCAAGATTTAGCACTCCCATTGACAATCCTGGAAATACCAACAATTAATATAAGTAGTCATAAAATACAATAATAAATTCAAGAAAGAATAAGGCATCAACCCTGCCCACCTTGTCCAAGCCCCAATGACTGAATATGTGTGGAAATTAAGGCATATGGAACGCTGTAAGTGATCTGAAATAATTGATCCAAGAAGCCAGATTAATTTACACAGAACTCTCAAATAATATATACGCAAACTCATGCAATGGGGACATTTCCAAATTTTAATTTTTGACATGTCTTGATTCTCAAAAGGAGTAGAAAAAGCCAGTTTTAGGTAAGAAGACTGCTGCAAAGATTGAGTCAAGACAATCTAGGAGCCATAATAGTATAATTGAATAACAGCATAAGTACTGTTTATAAGGAACATAGGAGAATCGAAGTCAGTTTGAGCTAAAGAGATCATGCAGTCAAAATCAAATACTTCGTATGATGAGCCACTGAAACCATGCAAAACGACAGAATTTGAGTTTTCTTTTAAGGAACATGGGAGACATACAGAAAAAAGAACAAACAAAATGCTTTTGCAGGAAATAGAGCAACTCACTGCAAGTGGAAACCCGAGAATGGTAAAGATTGTCAATGCAGCTATCACAATGCCAGTTGATGGCAGTTCTTTGCCTATATAGCCAATTTTATTTGCCTGATAGGTTACAACAAGCATTGCAATAAAGCAGACAGCCATCAAGATATTTGAGATTCCCCACACAAACCCAGCCCCCCGCTTCCTGCATAACCTCTCCATCAGTACAGACGTTATTCCAAGAACAACTGAATTAAGCAATAAGCCCATTGCCCCCATTCTAACTCCAATATCATAATTAGGGCCTTCATTTGGTTCACCACCATAAATTTCTCGGCCCATCCAATCAGTATCAAAAAGGAGAAATGGAAACCATCCAATCCATGTTAAGGCAGTAGCACACAGTATTGTCCATACTGGAGTCGAAAAATATCTGAATGTCCCAAATAGCTCCCACAGAAAAGCTTCTCCAGCAGCACCCGATTCCCCTGCTCCTTCTTCAACAGGTTGTGCCCCACTTGAACTTAGAGGCTTTTCATGAGCTGCTTGGATGCTTATATAAGTGGTGACAGCAATGAAAAAAATATCAAGATAGAAAGCAGACTTGAGATTTGCACAACTAATATTGCATGCAGGAGTCATAGTGAAAGCAAAGACCCTGTACCAACTACTGTATGATCCAGCTGCATATCCAAGAATATTACCAATAGCCATAAACAGGGAGTAATAAGCATTTGCAACACGTGTCCTCCGATGATCCTTGCCTAACATTTCAAAGATACATAAACAAAACATAGAGCCAGTCAATGTATTGTTTTCTTTCTAGCACTGATATTTTAAACAAATTACAATTTACATAAGATATATTCTTATTGTATCTTTTCTGTTCTTTTTTTGGGGTGGGGGTGAAGGGGTTTTATTCAGACATTGAAGGCCACATTTTCAGAACCATTCAGGCAAGATGTAATCAAAATAAAAAGATAAAAACCATGTGCTTTTAATTTAACTGAGAACTGCATTCAGAAGTACATATCAAGCACACAATCATCTGTCTAGAAATAAACATCATCAATTTGATGGAGAATTTATTATTTTCTATCATTCTAATTACATGTCTATTGGGATCATTTTATCCAGTTTTTGAGGAGGGGGCAAGCTGACTTTTATCCTTTTCTTTCCTACTGTTACCAAATATGAAATAGAAGAAAATATATTTCCTTCCAAGAATCTGCTACAGTATTGGAGTTTCCATGTATTCACTACTGTCTGGTGCTGATTACTTGATTTCCAGTTTTACGTGACGTAGTAGTTTTTCTTCTGCGGGAATACTTTGGATCAGAGACAGAAAACAAATAGAACCTTCCCAGTAGATGTGCAAAAGATTTACAAAAAAAATCATGATATAAAGCAAGCCTTTTGCTCCTTACACGATTCATCATCTAGCTTTAGAAGCAAGGAACCAAATAAATGATAGAACAATGCAGCTTCTGGGGTATGAGAATGCATGTATGCATCAGATCTTTAAATATTAGCAAGAGATTCTTTCTTTCTCTTAAAATTGAGCAAATATAATTTCAGATAGGATGCAGGTCTCACCCCAGCAAAGGACATACCAGTAAAGTAGGATATAAAATTGTCTTACGTGAAAAAAACAAAGTTTTTATCTATATTAAGATGCCCAACATTGGTTAAATATAATTCCAAATACTCCTTCATACGTCACAGGCAATCCTCTCCCCTTGAGATAGGTTTTAGTGCTGAGTTAGGCCCATTTACAATATAGGATCAACGCCATAGCATCCACTATGAGCCATCCCATCAATGTTCTCCTACCATGCTCTTAAAATAAAACTGTTTTTTTATCTTAGTAGCTTTCTTTGCTATTTTCACCTTCGTTTTTCCATTGACCTTCTTCTCCACCATCAAACACTTCAACTGCTGGTGACCCAACAGATTCCAACAGCATTCCAATTACCTCCTCCAAGAGGCTTATCACCTTTGATGACTTTATAATGAACTCTCCATCAAATCATCAGCTACGTCTCCAGCTGGATCAATTTCTAGCTACTATTATAGTGTTCAGTGGAAATAGCCATTCTTAATTAATGTACTTGAGAAATAGTAGATTTTTTAATTGAGGAAAGGCACCTTCATGTATCTTTGAAGTTACAACCATTTAATCTTCATCAAGAAATAGACCCCACTTAGTGTATTAAGAATCTGATTAACTAAATATAACAAAGCCCCCTTTTCATTCAGATATCGCACTAAAATATTTTTTTCTCTAGTAACTCCATCTTAAATCTTCCAACTCTAGAATAAACATGTTAGTATAGCCTATTTAGTCTCAATGCTAGCTTGGGTGCAATCATTCTTGCAAACTGCACGCTCCAATATCTCTAATCCTACACATGGACGGATGTGTTAAGATATCAAACATTAGTTAGGAATATGATCAAAATACTCTTTATTTGACGTTTACGATGTTACCGGTTTGAACCATTCCCTTAAATCACCTCCTTCCACTTCCCCCACATGTTAAAACTGCCCCCTGACTTCTACAAATCTGGATGCTCCTAAATGAAAGAGATTGCAAGAATGTCTACATCTGTTCCAAAGATTTTCCTTGAAATGATAACATGCACTAAACATCATATGTAGGCTTATATAGTCATGTCGCTTAGTAAGTTCAGCAATTCATCCCAAAGACTCCTATGTAAGCCATACACACTCTTAATAACCTTTACAAGGGGGAACACAATTACAATTCATTATCCTAAGAATCAATTTTAGACATAAAATTTCTAAGACAGTAATACCCAAATCCCATCTTTTCTAGGCCTTTAGTAAATGTCAACGAAATAAATTATCTATACACTTTTTTTTCTATTGAAATCCAGTTGGAAGGTGAGAAATTATGGTGTGAGGTTTTGTTAAGACCCAGACGGTTTAATCTCAGACAATCTACACATATTAGACGACCCTTACACTTTATGTTTTGATGATAACAAACAAGAATAAGTTTAGGAAGTAATAAAGGTTAAAATAAGATATCTTCAAGTAATAATATACACACTGGAATTTGCTAATTCAACTAAAGCGCTAAAAGAACTTAAATTAATTTGACCTTCTATGGATAAGAACAACAAACCATCTACCGTCTAGTAATTTATACTAAGATTTCACAATGTTACATGGGATAAATAAAATCTACAAGATACTTCTATTTGACTAAGTGTTAAAATGAATACGAAAAATCTTTTTAACAGCAGTCTTGTCACAGAAAAATTCAGCTTTCAATGAGCTGTTATTCTTAAAAGGATTCAATATGTTCTTTAAGATCCACACTAGAATATAATGAATATCTTTATATGATTTAGTCTAGAATGAATCATACATCAACGAAGTAGTGAAAATACTTATTGTATTTAAGATTGATTATAGTGGAACTCTTCAGTAAACTCTTGAAGGACAACTGGACTCTCCAATTAACGGCTAGCTTTTGGAATGCAAATTCTCCCAAGTTTCTTGTCATTTTCCCTCCCCTTTCCTTGAGGAAAAAAAAAATCTCTCATAATCTTCTTGATCATGTACGCAACCTCTATTGAATTAAAACAACTGCTAAGAGTCTTTTGGTTGGAGGAAAATGAAATAAATGGTTTTTTTACCTCATTTGGGTTAAAAGTTTGGAAGGGAAATGAAGGGACAAAATCCCTCCCTTCCTATTTTTATCTTGCCTCCAATATTGGGAAATTTGAACTGTAAGGAAAGTGATTTAATATGTAGATTCTGTTCTTGATAGGGCCCGTGAGTAAACAAGTTCTATCAAGAAGAAAGGGAGCGGGCTGCAGAATGACAAGGTCCAAGGTGAATCAGCATTTTGTTACTTAGGGGGCTTGAGTTAGTTAATTACTATTTATAAGAGAACAACAAGGGTTTATTGGTTCTGTGGCATAGTTTTGACAGTAGTAGGAGAGTCGCAGAGTGTTGAATTTTCCTAGGTATGCCATTGTGATCTTTCCTGCCTATTCTCACATTGAATCTAGACTGGGTATGTTTTGTTTCAATAAAGAAGCTGCTTTTCTTGTTGATTCTTGCCGTGTTCATCCAAGACTAGTCAAAGGCCTAGTGCATAGCCAGCCAGCATGTGCATCAGGCTGTCAAGCACGGGGGAAGTTAGGATCTAATTGTGAAATACAGGACTGGAGGATCTTATTGGAAATACAGAATTCTCGTGCGGGTTTATATGTAAGGCTCCATCTTCTCCAACTACAACAAACTAACTTTTCTGGTGTGGTTCTCCCAAATTCCAAGGTTCTTCTTATCAATTGGCTAAATTACCATAAAATATTATTTCAACTCTCGTCCCTTCCATTAATATTTACATGGGTAAAACAGTTTATTATGTATATTTTCCCATGCCTACTCTTGTTAACCAAACAAAAGGACCTTTTGCCTTACCCTGCCCTCTATTAAAGTCTCTCTCATTCCCTCCACTTCGTTGAACCAAACTCCCCACAAAGAGGAAAAATTGGAGAATAAACCAAAATAATATTTGTCTCTCTCCATTTATATAGTTTACATAGCTCCATATCTTTGCCAATGGAATCTTCTGTTCTATTTTAATTTTAAAAAATTCAATGTACAAATATTCTAAATTATAATAGCTTTCCCTAACATAAATCTTCAAATCATCCAGTTATTTAAAGATCTTCAGAATCACAGGGTCTTGAAAAAAGAAAAAGATAATACAAGGACTTCAACCAAAATGGCCTCTGAGAAAAGTGAATATTAAGGAACTAAAATCATGGGAATCATGCAATGTAGCATAATATCAGGGGTTTCAGTTTCCTATTAAGGAATCTTACTTACTTTCATGATTGCAGCATGGAAGCGCACTGTAGTTCTACATCGGAAATAACCCATGTTGAGGCAGACAATTCGAATACTATGAGAAGAAGCCACTCTAACCCTAGGGAAACTTTTCTATCCAAAACAACAGCAAGTGACTTATGGTTTCCTTGACCGAAACAAATGTAGGACATTTGGTGCAATTTTGTCAACTATCAATTTGGAGAGAGGCAAATCCTTGAATAGCCTTGCACAAGTGACACGGCCTCATTTGTATCAAACAAAAATTACCGAGCTGCAGTTCCGTACCAAATGCACATAAATTTTCCAAATGGAATATCAACTTTTCATTACTTTGTCACACAATCTAATATGTCGAAAATTTGGAGATCTACATTACCTAATAGTTAGCTCATCAATTTAGTAGTTTTTTAAGTAATTCCATAGCAGGTTACACTAATAGTAACCAGTCTAAAAAACGAACATGTTGGAGCCAAACTGAATATATGATGATAGCCTACCTTTATTGAAGAATGAAGAAAAAAGTACAGTGCGAGGAAAACCGGAAATGGAATTGAAATTTAAGGAGGAAAGCGCAAATATAGGGCTTTGATTTGGTCCTCAACGATTGGAAATTGATAGGGAAGAGAAACATACCAGTGAGATCACCAAGCAAGGCTCTACAAGGGCCCTGAGTGACGTTGTTAGCCACGTCCAAAATCCAAAACCCGAAAACGAAAACGCCCACAGCCCGGGGGCGATGTTTGGGCGTGTCGCCGAACCACCACCCGATGTCCGCGGAGTGACCGATGATCAGAACAGAAACGATGATCGATAATGCTCCTCCCAAGATAAACGGTCTCCGGCGGCCGAAGCGGCTGGTGCAGCGGTCACTCAAGTGGCCCACCAGGGGCTGGACCAGCAGCCCAGAGAGCGGCCCACAGAGCCATATGATGCTGGCCCACACGTGCGGGATCCCCAGCTGCTGCACGTAGGGCGTCAGAAGCGAGAGCTGCAAGGCCCACCCAAACTGAATGCCTCCGGCAACCGACGCCACCCGCAACAAGAGCCTCAACGGAACCCTAGCCGGGACCACCGGCCGAGCCTTGGGGCGGCGTTGTCGACGAGGACGGCGCTGCTCAGTTTCGTTATTGGCCATTGTGTCCGAATTCCAAATTCCGCTAGCCTTCTGTCCTCATTTCTCTAGCTTTCGAATCTCGGTGTGACCGTTTCCTTAGGGCATCGCGCAAGACCAGGAAGAGAGAGAGGTGGCGCTCCCGCTGGAGACGGCGCATTGTACCACACTTCATTCTGTCCAAACACTGCCCTTCGGACACACAACGCGTGACTGTGTCAATGGGAACTATTTACGAATCCCTCCTCACCCAATACCGTTAATTCGGACAGCAACTGTTACTTCCAACGGAATCGTTATTTTATTTCCCTCGCTTTTTCAGGAATGCCAAAGTACGACTTTATCCTTCAGCAGCTTGAGAACAGTGTGCAGCTTCTGCAAGCACCAATAGAATGTGATATCGAAAAAAAATGTGACGATTGCAGTATACTCGTGTTGTGTGCCGAAATCCAGTGAGACTCAGACGCTGGCTGGAGTAGCATAAAGTTGAGTTTTATCCAACTTGCCTTTCTTTTCCTGCCATCGCATTATGGCATCTCACAACTTGCCAATTTGCAAATCTGCCCACTGCAAACGGATTTCTCACAAACACTGCCATGACAGCCCACTCTTGTCTGGCCGCGCAAATATTGCACTGCGCTTCCAGAACTTTCAAAAAAAAATTCATTCATTTATTTATCTATTATTATTACAAAATAAATCTGACCAAATTTATTTTGGGAGTGATTATTGATCGTTTATTATTTCCAAAAGTTTACTAAATTTCATATCAATACTTAATATATATCAAAAATAAATTTAGCCAATTTTTCCGTTAAATTATTTTAAAATATATCTTTAAATTTGTTTTGCAGAATTTATTTTTGAAACTTTTCTAAAAAAGGTAATATTATTTTCATGGAAAGATTATTAATATCTTAATTGGATTAGTTTATAACCAGAAAGTAATGGATAACTGCGGAGATGTTACTTAATGGAAGGAGGCACCGCCTCATCGCATCCAGATGCCTTCTGGAAGACCATCGCTCCTTCAAAAATTGTAAAACACCAAATCTTATGCCCTTCATAATTGGACTGCGTCCATTTCTCTTGGGCCCGTTTGGGCCAGATTTCAAGTCCTAAATAGCAAAACAGGTTACTAGAAGAGAATTATAGCTTTACAAAATTAATCTTAATCCTAATACTGAGAGTATAGATAAAAAATAATAATTAATAATACATTGAATTCGAAACTTTTCTTTCACAACGCGAGAATGACCGTTTGTGAATTGAAAAAAAAAAAAAAAAAGGTATAAAACACATGTGAAATAAAGATAAAAAAGTATAGAGTATTGACATGGGGATTGTTACAGATGGGTGGAAGGTGTTGTTCTGGTGTCTTTTGGTTCCTCCAAAAGTAACACTGGCTCCAACCAACGACGTGGCATGCAACCGATGGAGACTCGTTGACTTCACCGCCATTGCACAACCCTAGCCCATCCTCATGCAGTTGCACCACTCTCGATCTCATACTACGCGGAAAACAAACACCAGAGTCCTTGCCTGCTAAGAAAATTTATTCTCCCATTAAAATAATATTCAACAAATCAAGAACACGACAACACACTACAGAATAGCACATTTTCAAATCCCCGAAACCACCCTTACCAGCTAAGAAAAATTTGTCCCTAATTAAAAAATAAAATAACAAAAAACGAGACGCTTATAAATTGCGCATATTCGTGAAATCGCAAAACCAATAAACCATCACTCCCACAACCACTTACACTGCTACTACACAATGTCAATGTTCGCCAGCACGCCGCAGCAGAATCTTCAGAAATCGTTCGAGGCCTTCTACGAGGGGTGGCTTGCGCACCACGAGAATTTCCTTCAGCAGCTTCTCAGCGTGAAGCCTGACGATGCAGAACAGAGGACGATCATCAAGAAAGTTCTGTGTCACTACGAGCAATTTTTGGAAGAGAAATCGAACGTGGCCAACGGCGACATTTTCCTTCTCTTTTCCCCGCCCTGGCTTTCCGCCTACGAGAGGTCTCTGCTCTGGATTGGGGACTACAAGCCCTCGCTCATTCTCCGTCTCGCCGACGGCGCCGTCAAGAACTTAACCGCGGAGCAGAGGGACAAAATGGAGCGAGTCAGGGGCGAGACGAAGCGAGCCGAGAGAGAGGTGTCCGAGGTAATGGCTTCCGTTCAAGAGAGCATGGCGAGTCCGCGCATGCTGGCGCTCATCAGAGTGGTTGACGGCGAAAAAACGGAGCAGGACTCGGCGCTTCGGGGACTCAAGGAGGCGCTTAGGAACGTTCTCGAGAGAGGAGACGCGCTTCGCGCGTCGACGATGAGGAACGTGGTGGAGATCTTGAACCCGCCGCAGACGGTGCAGTTACTGGCGGCGACGATGCGCTTTCAGATGCGCGTAAGGACGCACGGTTTGCTCCGAGACGAGGTTGGACCGTCACGTTGACTTCTCTCCGTCAACGTGTATTCGCACGTGCCCATTTCCTATTCGCGCGGTTTTTTAGCTTCTAAAGAAACCGCCAACTTCATTACTACCTACCAACAACTCAATAACTGTTTTCCTTATCACCCTTCAGCTTCAGTTTACTTTGATCAAAAATAAGGGTCGTTTGACTTTATTTAAAATAATACAAAAAAATTGTTTTTTATTATAATTCTGTTAAATAAACCACAGACAATAAAAAGCTATCTTATTTTCATTATTTCTCATTTTGAGTTTTGAAAATAAAGAGGATAGCAGTTGCACTTGTTGGTCAGCATTGTTTCATTGGGGAGTGTAATTAATTTTTTATTATATTATTAATTTATTATGTTTAAAGATAAGCTCCACTGTACTCAACAAGGTCAAGTAAAGTCTAGAACCACAGAAAAACAAATATTTTAGACGAACCCATTTGCTATATGCTGAATTTCTCTTGTTTCCTCCTTGACTTGATCGTGAAGTCTATTGACAATAATAGGATGGGCCTTGATATTGGCACCACCCAAATTTCTATTAAAACTCTCCAATACTTTGAATTTTGTATTTCTATTAAAGGATCTGCAACGCATGTATAATACACAACAACATATTTTGCTTATATCTATACAAAACCTTATCAAAATATAATATAGAAATATGTTATTATTGTCCATCTCAATAATATTTTGTTGAGATTTGCTTTTGCTGCACCTTAATAGGATTTGTCAAAATATAATATTAAAATATAAAAGGATACATCTCAAATAAATGCTATAAAAATAGGATCTTCCAAACGGAATTGATATAATTTAAAATTTGATAACCAAACTAAAAAAATTATGAATGGTGTAAAATCAAATTTATTTTTATGTTTAGATTTTTTTTCTTTAAAAGGCATAATTTGATTCGCCTAATTTTTTATGATTGAAATCTAAAGTAAAATATGTAATATCTCTTTGTTATAATATTATTATCAACATCATTCAATTTCTTATCCCAACATATATTTATATTATAAAACTTCAGAATTCTTTTAAAAAAAGATATACATAATCATGTCTAGAGAAAATAATATATATATATATATATATATATATATATATATATATATATATATATATATATATATATTCTTACTCTCCGTGTTTTTTTATTTGAGATTGTCTTCGTGTAACATTTTTTACTTTCATGTAATATATGATTGTCACATTTGATAAATATATATAAATAAAAAAATAACATAAACTGAAGTTAAAAAACATTTTTTAGTAATTTTTTATTTAACACTACTTCAATCTCATTTATTTGAATATTTCACAAAATTAAGTGTCTTAATCTAAGTCAAATTAATTACTATTCGTGTCATAATCCAAGACATCATCATTCAAGACATTATAAGTTCTAAAATATATATTTAAAAATATATATTTTGTACGTGTTAAATTTTTTTTTCAACAGTAATAATAATATTTAAAAATATTAATAACATTTTATTTGTGTTTGATTTCATAATAAAAATATCAAGACGAAATGTTTTCTAATTAATATTTTTTTATAAAATAAGAAAAATGTTTATAAAAAGGTAACATGTAAATAAGCAAGCAATGGATAAAAAAACTATAAAAATAAGTGGTAAAATTAAAGAAAAAATAGTCATTGAAGTCAGTGAAAAATGACTCTAGATAAGAACAAAAATAATTGCTTAAAAATCTCATTTTATTTATTGGATATGATTTGAGGTGACTTATTTCTCATAAGTTAGATTAGTCTTTTATTTTTAAATATCATTTACAGATTATCTATTAACATGATTTTTATATTTGTAGTGAATTTTTCTCACGGGCAATGACTCCGCCTTGAACAAGCTCTTAACAAATCAGTTAATGTTCCGAGTTTAATTGTGTAATTAACAACGTTACAAATAATTAACAATATTACATATAAAATAATTCTAAAGCCATAATTATGAAGATACTTCAATCTCTTATATCGAAATTTCAATAAAGATAATATAAATTGGTGATTCTAAGATATAAAGATTATTATATTTTATAATAATTATATTTACAATTCTTATATTCTCCTCTTAATATTGATTTAAGTGTGTGTCGTTATATTTATTTATATATAAGATTAAAAATTAAAGATTGAGAAGATCTACAATATTATTAGTTACATAGGTTAATTCGAATTTGTACTAACAGAAAGTTTTGTCATTAGCCTGTTTTTAGTGGATCGAATAGATTGTTTAATTACAGTTAATGTTGATGTATAACAAGTTGTTTTATCTAATGTTCGTTTTATTTCGTAACTTTGTATAAAAACCCATGCAGGAAACTTATTGATTAAAAGGTTAAAAAAAATAAGTGCTAAAGGCCTGAAAAGAGATAAATACATCTTGGTTGAAAAAGAGAATAATAACGAATAAAGTAAACTCATAAATGGTGATATTTAATATATATTATGGTTGTTTAATTTGAATTTTTAAAACATAGCAGATTTTATTTTAATCTATATAATTTTTACTGGTTAGTCTCTGTCTTCTGGTATTGTTGATATTTTTTTGGTGTTCTGATTGTGATCCAGTTTAATTGTTCATAATTAGAGAGTTAATATTCATCGTGTATAAAAATTATGTAAAACTGCCCAAATATATTTTATGTTTTAAAGAATTGTGGAATTGTTGTAATATTTTCAAATATATTTGCTAATAATTTGATTTTTTTTTATATTTAATAATTTTGAGTTGATAATGATTTTAAATCTGCCTAAATGTAACTTTGAAAGCTAAAGCGAAAACATACATCATTTAAACATTCGTCGAAGTTTTTTTTTTTTATTACAAGAAAATTCTATATGTTCTGAGCCCACTAGCTTGGCCCATATTACTTGGATTCCAATTCGACCCATATAATATTTCGGCCCATCATGAACTACGCGTTCAATTTGACGGATACTCTTTCTTTTCTATTTGACCAAAAACTATTTTCAATTGAATTTATTTACATCAAGACATTATGTAATTAGAAACGCATTGTTTTCAACCAATTGGTTGCAAGTGCCAAACTCATTATAATTATTTTTTGAGGACGTGTAAAAATAAAAAACCTAGAATTTTGGTCTCCAAGATAGGTCAATGTTGCTCAACTTGGAATTGTTCCAAATATAATCTGAACTTAAATAATGGAGTTAGTATTAAATTTTTTATATACAAAACGCTAATTAAATGTCATTAAATCAATTATTATATATAATTTAGTTGCATTTATTGTTTATTTTAAATTATGTATTCTATAACAAGCTTAAGCATTAAAAGTTTGAGAAATTTCAAGGCATAACAATGTGAGAAGCTGCAAGCGCTTGTATTTGTTTTAAGTAAAACTTTTGTCTATTAATTTAGGAAAACAATAAATATTTTTTTAAATAAAACAAATATAATCAGTGGAAGATAAAGATAGATATAAAAAAATACAATAAAAAATAAAAACTAAACTAAACTAAACAAATTGTTGAATAATTGATACACGTTCAAAATGTTAGAGAAAAAACAAATTGTTCATGTTTTATTAAATATTATCAAACAACGTTTAAAAGACATAAGTTTTATTTAATAAATAATATAATATTGTATAATTTTTTTGTCATATTTTGCTTACACATATGCATATAACTTGAAGTTAACGTTGTAGTTCATAAAATATCTTTTTATATTATTTTATGTTATATAAAATGTTTGATTCTTTCTTTTACCAAGAAAATTCATAAAAGTTTCTTTTAATAATTCCATTATACTTGTTTTGTCAATTTTGAAAAAGGCTATTTAACAGTTCTTTACACAATTTTAAGTAAAAACATTCTGATCAAGAATTACTAAGAATAAGTATTTTTAATTATTGAAATGTTGTTTCAAGAGAGAAAAATATTTAACACATGTATAAAGGATATTTAAGACATGTTATTAGTTCAAATTGTTCAAATATAAGGAATGAAGACATTCTTATAAGTTGAAGCAAATCAACAACCAAAAAATAATTTGCAAAGCTCTTTTAAAGTCATATTTTATATAGAAGAATAAGAATATAAGTCATATTTTGTAAAGTAATGAATAATATTGAATTTATTTTTTTGTCTTAAAAGTTTTGTTAGAATATTATTGTGTTTATTAACAAACTAGAAAAGAAAACTTAAACATTATACATGTAAAAAAATGTCTATTTGTGTATAATTTTTCTAAAACATAGTTCAATCATTTTTTATTGTGTTTTAACATAATTTTCAAAATTGATATCAAAGTTCAACCTTTAACACTAATAGTTATAGGATAAAAAATCCAACAATAATAGTTGGAATGGAGCCACAATTGATAAAAAAAAAAAAAAAAAAAAGAGTTTTCTTTCAAAACTTTCATATTTTATAAGAGAAGTTTTTTTGTTTTTCTTAGAAAGTATATAAAAATGTAAGACAAGTCTACATTACCTATTACCTATAGTGATATTAAGATCACAACCCCTAGAGAAAAACTAAGAACAAAGAATAATAGTTTAACCATATACAATTAAACAACAAATTTAGATATAAAACTCCTTTTATACATTTTAATTTTTAAAATTCATTATTTAAAAAATTCCTTTTAAGTTTAGCTTATTCTTTACCCCTTAAAATATCAATTTTTTTTTTCTTTTAGATCACATATTCATGCTTTCAAATATTTGTTTTTTCTAAATTTACACAAATGTTCCTCCTGATTAAAATATTTTTATCTTTTAACTTTTATTGCCTTTTAACCTGTTTAACTAATAAAGTAGAATGACTTCATTTATATTTATTATAATGAAACTATGTTTATCTTCTTCCTAGTATTATATAAGATATCCGATCTTTACAAATACTTATGTATATTCACGAGAAAGTTGTTAATATAATATGAAAGTTGTTCTCAATTTAACAGTTGTATATGAAAAAGGAATCGTCTTAGTTTATCATCACTCTGATAGGCTGGTCAACGAGGGATTGTCACTTTCCAAAGTGCCAAAATTGACTATTGACCGACAATTATTTTTGGGTCCTTTATGAAAGTGAAAAAAAGTATGTTTTCTAATCATATTATTCACACCATCTCATAGTGCCAATGTGATGCACCTAGATTCTAATCTAATGAGACACCAAATTCATGGCAACATGCAACAGGGAAAAAAAAAGGACACGCTTAAAAGAAAGAAGACACCAAACAAAGGGGTGAAATGAAAGTTAAATTGCCCTTTGTTATTTAAGTTTATATTTTACTTATATATA
>Ga0209489_106981_pt1 | contig 17423 bp, 5 predicted proteins | sample SiratrowhiteBW_FD_187527 | JGI IMG/M metagenome (GOLD analysis project Ga0209489, IMG submission 187527) | Root nodule microbial communities of legume samples collected from California, USA - Siratro white BW (SPAdes) (version 2) | ecosystem: Host-associated > Plants > Roots > Nodule | place: USA... | reverse complement strand
GATCTTCAAGTTTAATTTCTTCTTTACATTTTCATTCCTATATTTTTTATCTTTTTGGTATCTATATGCACATTGTGAAAATATTCTTTTATAAATGCATCTGATTTCAAAGTACAGTAGATAAATAGATACTTTTATAGGCATTATACTCAACTTTCAGATCTTTTACATCATGTCTTATGTCTGCTTGATTATATAGATCGATTAATTGATAAAATAAAGTAATGACTAATTTATAAGATTTTAAAAAAATAGAGATTAGTTCATGTTATTTATAATTAAAAATTTTCTTTTCAAGAAAAAAAAGTAGGAGAATAATTTTTAAATAAGTTTCAACTATACAAATTTTCTAATTTTTACTATTTTTGGAAATCTGCAATAAATGAGTAAAAAAATAATGATATTTTAAAAGAAGTAAAAGAAAGCTCAATTAGACTGGTACTCCCTTCGATGATTTTATTAACTATCATAGTTAGCCGATTAATTGCTAACAACTTCGGAAGAATAATATTTATATATTTAATATGTGTAATGTTTTAAACAATACACATTCTCATTTTGCTTAATTTTAAAAATAGACTATGTTAATTGATATAATAACAACTACATTTATTCTATTTATAAATACACACATTCACAATTATTATATTCTAAATCTCTCCTTAATTTATTAAATGCATATAAATAACACTCAAATAAAATATATAAGAATAGGGATATTTATGAAAATTATTTTTATACCAGTTCAGTTAAAATGGAAAAATTCTCACTCCTTTGTTCCATATTTTTTGTCTATGATTCTTAGATGAAATGGGCAACAATTACATCACAAGTTATCGTGTCATATTTTGAAATAATAATGATTATTTGTTGGACAATTATTTAAGTTTAATAAAAAGACTAAGTATTATTTAAAATTACAAAAGTTTGTTATGATTCTCGTTATAAGAGTTTTGTCATCCTTTATTTTCTACAAACATATTTTATAAATAAAGTTGAGAACATAAAAATCTTTACAAATTGCTTTAGTGTCTTATAGATACATTAAATATTCTTGATATAAGGTTAAATACATGTGACTTTACAAAATTACTCTTATTCTTAATGAGTTTGTTGACTTTATATGAATGTCTTCACATCTTTTTATAAAAATTGTTTAAATAAAGCAGCTTTAAGTATATTATTTAAGGGATCTTGATATAAACATTTCAACGAAAATTATTTTTGAGACAAACATTCATTATACATATAAAATAAACATGTATAATCTTTGAGGTGCATTATGAATGTTCATATCTATCAAATGAACTGAAAACACTTGTCTATACAAGAAAAAGCTTTTCAGACAAAGTATATAAATAAAAGTATTTGCATCTATTCGATGGGATAAAACTATAAGCTTGTGTTTGTTTAGTTAAACAGTATATTTATACTTGATCAGAGCTAACATTTATAAAATTATGTTTTATACTTTGTTTTAAAAAACTGTTTAACGAACTAAATAAATTTCAAATTTTGTTTGGAAAGTAGAAACATGTCATTTAACACCATTATGCAATAATCGGAATAATTACTTACAGAATGTTAATTTAAAATTTTCTTTGTATAAAACTATCCATCTGCCTGGTCTATTTATCCATCTTCCTGCTCTATTTATTAATACCCACCCTATTGCTAATCTTGGAAATAAATGGGAACCCAGTAGACCCAATAAAGGAGTTAAAAAAGGAAAAAAAAATATCATGTAGCATATTCAAGAAGTAGAGATCATGGAGAAGAACAAAAGATAGCACTATACAAACACTAGTACAAAAATACGTTTAATCGCGGTTGTATAAGGCATATAAGCGCGGTTGTCCAACCGTGATGAATTCAAACGCGATAAAAAGTATTGAAGATACAAACGCGGTTGTACAACCGCGACGAAAAGTATAATATACTACCGCAGTTCATAAGAAACCGCGCTGGTATGACACATTCAAACGTGGTTGTAGCAGAAAACCGCGCTAGTATGGTACATACAAATGTGGTTGCGCGGTGATATGTCTTTTATATTTTAAAACTAAAAGAAATTTAAAGAGTGGCTTTGGCCTAATGAATAAAGTGTTTGATTTCCAATAAGAGGTTGTGGGTTCGAATCTATTTTTGTTTAGCCGCTGCAACTTTAAAAAACTTCTATTAATTTCGAATCAACAATAACTGCAGCAAGTTGAACCCCTCCTTCTTCTTGCAAGAACCCCCTTCAACGCTGCTGCAAGTTGAACCCCTCTTTCTTCCTACAAGAACCCCTTCTTCCTCCTAAACGCAAAACCAAAACAGCGGAAACCGAAAGGCTGCTGAAGCAAGAACCCCTTCTTCCTCCTAAACGCAAAACCAAAACAGGCAAAGGCAGAAAAGAAAACAGCAGAAAGAAGAGTAGAAGGGGGGGAGAGAGCTGAAATGCAGCTGCATATAAGGATTTCGCGGTTGGAGATAGCAACGCGGTTGCAGCTGCATACAAGGATGCAGATAAAATTGATATGTTTTGGAGAAAAATAGAAGAGACATCAGGAACTACTTTACTGCCATGCAGGTGTTAGAATATTATGTATACTCTTTCCAAAATCACACTAAGCTACATCTATAACAATAAATTTCAATTTCTTCATTCATTCTGAAATTATGTAGACTGAAATTCATTCTGAAATTATGTAGACAATCTTCATTTCACTTTTTCATAATTTTAGTAAAAAATAAAATAAATAAAGAAAAACAAATGTCAAATGGTTACACACCTGATATAAGGCCAATGCTTCTTCTATTTCTTTCTGTAACACATCCATTTCATCTGCATCTATTACCTGGCAAAGTTTTACTTTATTTATTAGGAAAGAACATAAGGAAGCAACAAATTATATATAATAACTTATTTAAGTATATTGAATATCGAAACAAGTGGGAAGTAGTAAAAAAGAGAGACAAAAAAAAGTCATTATTTTAAAATTAAATTAAATTATTTTTACGACATTTTAATTAATTAAAATAAAATCATATATAAATATATAATTTAATATCAATATAAGAAGATATATTGAAGATTTTACATCAATTAAAATTAAATTATAAATATATATTTGACGTGTTTGATTTCATAACAATTTATTTTTGTTTAAAGTTAAAGTTGTGATAAAAAGTGAACTTATATAGATATTTTTAGGAGGGAGTGACTCATCTTGACTTGACTTAATATCATACCTAACATCAGTAGGTCTAGCTTGACTTCATATACTGAAATTAGATCTGATACAAGATTTTCATGGATCAAGTAGTAAAAATATTCTATCATATTTACTATTTAAAAAGTAAAAAAAAAAATAAAGTTAAATAGGTCATTATAGAATTCAGATTAAAAATTTACCAGTCTAGACTGTCATGTTAAAACATTATCCTTTTAATTAAGTAATCATTTCTATAACTATTGTAGCATAATATCATTTTCTTTATAAAATCTTTTGTTAAAACATTATCATAAAATTGTTTTCCTCACATGCTTTAATTAATCTCATTTTTTAGCTTTATGTTGGTAAGAATTTAATTTCAACTAATATAACATACCTTAAGTTCATTATCACAATATAAAAGTCTAAGTATGTATTTGAGATTTTTAAATTTTGAAGATAACATGAGAAATATTGATAAAGATTATGGATGTAAATCACTTTTGGTTGATGAGATATTAAATTATTAATATTGTTTTCATTTGATAAGTAATTTGAATTTACTATTGAGATATTATCGTAGATTTTGAATTTATTCTACTTAAAATTACATAGTAGTATAGTAAGGAAAATATGTTTTAAATTAAAAATATATATTTGTTTTAATTTAATTGAAAATAATTTTTTATTTATGAAATTTGTTTGTATTACTAAGATAATTATACATCTTTTAATTGAGGAACTTAAATTATGATAGCTTTAAGTAATAAAGATATGATAATAATTCTCTCTAAGTTTTAGTTACTTAGATAATTAACAATTCTTCGAATAAGAAATATATCAGAATAATTTTCTCTTCTTTAAGAGTTTATATACTAACACTCAAGTCACGTTTAAATATTTAGATATTTGAGCAAAGAATAATTCAACCTAAGTCCAAATGTCAATAAAATAATTTAGCCCAATTCCCAAATATGTCCTTATAAAAATTACAGTATTTTATAAAGAAAATATCGGTCAAACTTCATTTATTTTATTTATATATGAAATACTAAATATGGTTATACTTTTTCTATTTTATTTTAATATATATGAATATCTTATCTTACCTTATTGACTATTATGTACATAACTATTTCTAAAACTGCTTCTTTTAAGTAAATAAAGTACTCATTTATTTAAATATATATATAAATTAGTTTGACTAACTTAAAATGGTGATAAAATACTTTAAAATAATTTATTTTAAAAGATTATAATTTATAAGCTACAAATTACTTTAATTGTTTTTATTTATTTTTGTTGCTATTTCTATTATGTTTTATTTTTATTTTATAAAAAAATAATTATTACATTTCAGTATTTTTGTATTACTTTTTAAGTTTTTATTTGATTTAAATTAAAAAAATTAACATTTCAAATTAATTTAACTAATATTTTATTACATTATATTATCTAAAAATAATTCACAAAGAAAACTATAAAAAGAATTTAATATAATAATAATTTAAATGGAAAATTGAAAAATTAAAAATAAATAAGAATTAAGTTAATTGATATTCATTAAATAAACCCATTTGAATAAAATGTCTTATCCAAATAAAAAAAATTAAAAAATAAAAGCAATAAAAAATTTAATAAAAATTTAGCAATTTAAAGAATATAATTATAATTAATATATATATTGTCTAGAAAACATAAATTTCATTTATATACTATAATAAAATTTATATTTTCTCAATTAATAATTTATAACTAGCTTATCAATACTAACTATCATAAAAGTTAGTTTTGTAAAAAATGCCCTATAACCAAATTAGTTATATAACTTTTAAAATCACACTTAACTGATTTTACAGTTACAAATTTGACTGTACAGTTTCAACACAACTTGAAAATAAAATCCAACATTAAACATGCAACACATGCATACATATTATAAAAGCAACCATTCTGAATATCTAATATGTAAATCTCTTTCTTGCATTTGAAATTAGAGGCAGGTGAATGCAAACAGAAATAAAAGAAAAAGAAGTTATGAATCCATATTGATGTGGCATCATACTTCAACTGTTCCGTTTCCGTTTAAGTTGGAGAGCTGAACCGCATTTGGTTTCAAATCATGATCACCATTATCATCTTTCTCACTCTTGCAAGAACAGTAACAAGCATATAAGACGAGTTGAATTAGTCCGGAGAATGCTCCAATACCGTTACTGATCTGAAATAATATAAAAAGGCAAGGGTAAAAATGAAAACAACATGAATAGTGATTCAAGGTAATTTTTATACATGCATGTCAATGTAATATGAATGGACATATTTTTAACATTCTTTTTTGTCAATCTTTCAATTTTCTTACCAAATCCAATTTATTATTAACATGACAAAAAGAACAAACTAGGAAATTGATTGTGGAATAAGAAATGAGTGTATATCTGGGAAGAGTCAAAATAATGATAATAGATGGGTGGGTTAAAGACTAAACCCTAATCTCTAAATGTTAATAAAAAAATGTAAAAGAAAAAAGAATAAAAGATTTGTTCTTATCTATAAGCTTCAAATAAAAAGTGGTATTTATTTCTTTTATAAATCTCAATTCATATTGTTTCTTGCATTAGTTCACTTTAGATTAAAATACGCTTAATTTATTGTTATTATTATTTAAAAATATTAATGATGAAGATAGTTAAATATTTAAAACAAAAAAAAAGTAATATTAATGTTGAAGATAGTTATGAGAAAAAATATATATAAATTTTGGACAAATTTATTGTTATTGACTAAATGAACTATTTTATCTTCAATGTGAATCAATTCAACTTTTTTTTACCGTGTTCAGATGACCTGGTCACTAAATTAATTTGAATCTATTACCCTTTAAATAGGTTGTTATGTAGTCAGATTATTTCTGTTCACATGTCATGATTTAAATATTCTCTAACCAAATATTCACATGTCATGTCTGTGCACAAGTCATAATAATATGATTCCTTGTTTAAGACCCTGAATTCATTCTCACTCAAACCAAAAACATTTGTGATGATTCACCAGAAATAGAAACAATAAGAGGACAATAAGTTGAGAAGTGAAGTTGCTATTTACCAGTACATAAAGGTCAAAGGGGTGGATGAGAGCATAAGTTGTCCAACACAGACCATTAAGGAAGTTAGCCAAAGAGAGCCAGAATGGCATGTATTTCACACTCTTAGTCTTTATGACCTTTGCCTGTTCATCATGCATACATAGACACATATAATAATGTTATACCATAACTATTATGTATATGTCTCCATAATGTAAGTTATCTGATAGAAATTTATTAAATAAAAGACTTACCATAACTGTGAGAGGAGAGACATACATCATAACATTGAAGACATCAGAGAGAATACCAACCACTAATGACCTTTTCTTTGTGCCATGAAGTGCCAGCAGAGTTACAAGAGCAACGGCAACAAAGAAAATAAGCTCGATGAGAAGAAAAATCAGTACCTTCTTCTGAAATTAGGGAAGAGACAGTAATATTCAATTTCAAAGGTAATGAAATATGGCAGAACATTTGAAAAGAATAAAAGTTTCTTTGATCTTGCGTATCTCTTTAAACTAAATATAGAATTGATTTGGCAGGTACGGTAACCAATTGTGTTTAGCTAGTTCTAGAATACAACCAAAGAAAATCTGAGCCATTACCATTTAACAAACCAGCAATACTGAATCCAATTGATTTTAATTCAACTTAACTCTAAGTTTGCATATATAATATATATTTAAGTGGCAACTCACAAACACTTTTTTTCGTGCAATTTTTGGATTGTTTCTGTTCAATTTTGCATATAGTATACAAAATAGGTAATTTTTATTCATCACACGGATAGGTAAGTAGTCAACACAATTTTATTTCAGATTTCTTTTTCTGTTTAATTTTGCATATAGTGTATAAAATAAGTAAAATTTATTTATTACATAAATAGGTTTTTATTAAATCAGTCAACATAACACAATTTTATTCCAAAAAAGTTTATTGACTTTAGTAATTGAAATATGACTGACATAACTTCATTAAATAAAATTTTGTCCTACTGTGATAACTTATCTATTTACATTTAAGAAAAGTGTACATTTCCAATATTAGGTTACAAAATTTGTGTCCTTTTGAAAAAATTCAACATTTTCCCTAAAAAGATTATGTAAAAAACAATCGTGAGACCATATGTTATAGGTCAAGATGATAGCTAAATATAGGAGATTCTAAACATTTAAAGTGGGACCATGTGTTATATAATGAAAATGTTGAAATGAAGGAGCATAATGAGAGGGAAGGGATACGCACCCGTCCTTTGCTGGTGGCATAGATATAATATATGGTAAGATAGACAAACTCAAAGCCAAGCCCAACACTATTGATGGTGAGAACTAAAATGCTGTTTGGATGCACAAAAGGCATTCCATAGAAAACCCAAAACGCACAGTTCAGAACCGTTGCTATGTAGGGATCAGGCTTGAACTCCTCCACACTCCTCCTCTTCACTATTCCATAGAAAGTTGGACTGCAAATCAAAATTTCCAAAATGATTATCATAAACACCAACAAATTTATCTACACCATTTCTGATTACACGATAATACTAATATAAATGATTTTTTCTGTAAAGTGTTATATGATATTAATTACCGAAAGCGACGTGTAACAAATAAAGAAGAAATGGAAACAAGATAACAGAGTGAAAAGAAAGAACACGTACGCAGGTGAGAAGAACAAACCAAAGGAGATCACATTGCCTGCAGAGAAGAACACGATTATGCTAAACCGATTAAAATTTGTTTTCGTCATTATTATTATTATCTTAATTTACTAAGCAGTTAAAATTAATAATATATATGATCATATTCCAAATCGTTTGACTAAAAAGATTATGGTGAAAGACACAGGCAAAATTGATGTTAAGATTGAGAAATTGAGAAAGAGAAGAACCTGTTATGCCGACGGCGCTACGAGCAACAGCAGCGTTCACCATTCTGAAAGTTTTTCTGTTTTGCTTTTTCTGCAGAGAGAATTGATAATGCAACAGAAAATCACAGAATGAAAGAGAGAGTGAGAAAGAGAAAAAGAGAGTGCATGAGGTTGGGAACTAGTACAAGCCAGAGACAGCTACATATACTTACCTACTAGAAGTTTCCTTTTATATTTCTCGAATAATATAATTAAAAAAAATTACATCTATGATTATTTTAAGCAATAATCACACATGAAGAGGAGGGAAAGAGGGGATTCATATAATGTGGTTACATTTGAAAAAAGAAAAGACATATATAAATAATGAAAACAAAATCTGAAAATTAAATACAGAGGAGTTAGGAGGATGCCACTTTATTGGAAGTTAATTTAATGAAATATAATGTTTGCTAAATTGATATTAAATTTATAAGATTTAATTACTTTAGATATATTTCCAATCCCTATAAATTATTTTTCTTTTTTTGTCATTTTTTTCAAAATTTGAAATTGGTATATATACTGTTTTTATAGAAATATTTAATGAGATTTCCATGAGATATTTATGTAAAAAATTGTACACTATTCTCTTCATTTTACCTTATGTGTAGTTCAGTTTTTTTTTTTTAAAAAAAAAAATCAAATTTACTGTCATCTCCATGAAATACAATAATTATAAGTTTATTCCAACGCTAAACAAATGTGTATACTTAGTCATAAATATAATAATTCTTAGTCATAAATATAATAATTCGGGAGAATATAATAATTAGATGAGAAAGCAAATTATTATTTTAATTGTTTATAAAAATACGTATTTATTAGGCGGGGTTGCAGAAAGATGTAATAATTATTTGTTTAAATATATAATAATTATAAATAATGAAATTGATGAGAACTGTAAAATATTTGGTAATTATAAATAAAGGTTCTTAATATGTACAAGAAAATGAACTGTAGAGTAAGACAAATGTATACTAACTGAATAAGAAATATGAATTAAAATGCGTTCACTTATAAAAAATAAATAAAATTAAGATTTTTACTAAAAGATAAATATAATTAAGAATATTTATTATGAAGTTTCTTTTTGAAGAATTTGACTGTGTTTTAATTGAATATTAAATATTAAAAAATGTATTTAAAAATTTTCACCAAAATAATTAGGAAATATATCACATTTATGATAGTAAAAAAATTGATATAATTAAAATTTTACTTATTATAATCATTATTATATATAATGTATTACATATATAGTATGAAAAAAAAACATTAATAAAAATAATAATGACAAGCCAAAGACTATATGGAAAGTAGAAAGTACGCACAAAAGAATAATTACTAAAATCAATAACTATTATTAATTGTTATAGATTAAATATTTATTTAAAAATAATTTGAAATATTTTTTTCTTGAATTGATTTTATCAGTGACTAACAAGTAATAGCAACATGTTCTATCCTTTCCATCCATTACTGACAAAGTTCTACTTTTTCAAGGAAGCAACAAATTATGTATACAATAATTTATTTTAGTGTATTGAATATCAAAACAAAGTAGTGAAAAAGAGAGAAAAAATATTCTTTTAAAATTAAATAATTTTTCTAAAAATATATGCTACAAATATCATATAGTCTTTATATCTTCGTAACAATTTGTTTAGATTAAATTTGGTTCTTACAAGTTACAGAAAATATTTTCTTTTTACAGGAAGAGAACATATATAAAAATAATGTTTTAATATTTGTCTTTATAAAATGTTTATATGTGCATAACAATTTTTTTGTGTTACATTTGGTTCTTACAAGTTACAGAAAATATTTTCTTTTTACAAAATGCAAAAATCGAAAAATGTTTTAATATTTATCTTTATAAAATGATAATACATTTTGTTTAAAGTCAAAGTTGTTATAAAAATGAATTGATATAGATTTTTTTAGAAAGGGACTTTTTTAAAAAAGGGATAACTCATCTTCGACTTGACTTCATGTCATGCCTAATATCAATGGTTTAGCTTCACTTCGTGGCTAAAAATTAGGTCTAGTACTAGTTTTTTATGGATCAAGTAGTGAAAATATTCTCTCATATTTATATTATTTAGAAAATAAACAAAAAATATAAAGTTAAATAGGTCATTATAAGATTCAGACTATACATCTACCAGTCTAGACTGTCATGTTTGGTTTGTAATAATTTCTATAGCTATTGTAGCATAATATCCTTTTCTTTATAAAATATTTTGTTAAAAAATTATCATAAAATTGTTTTTCTCGCATGCTTTAATTAATCTCATTTTTTAACTTTATGTTTGTAAGAATTTAATTTCAACTAATATATATAACATACCTTAAGTTCATAAGTTTACTACTGTAATATATAAAAGTCGAAGTATGTATTTGAGATTTTTATAAATTTTGAAGATAACATGAGAATTATTGATGAGAATTATTGATAAGGATTATGGATGGACGGTGAGTTGACATGTAAATCCTTCTAGTTGATGAGATATTGAATTATTGATATTGTTTTCACTTTATAAATAATTTGAATTTAGTATTGAAATATTATTGTAGATTTTGAATTCAATTGACTTAAAATTAGACGGCAGTATAGTAAAGAAAATTTGTTTTAAATTAGAAAATATTTGTTTTAATTTAATTGAGAATAAAAATTTTATTTTTAAAGTTGGTTTGTATTGCTAAAACAATCATACGTTCTTTAAATGATAAACTTAAATTATGGTAGCTTGAGTGATAAAGAGATAACAATAATTCTTTGCCTAAGTTTGTAAGAGTTTAGTCGCTTAAGCGATAATATGTTAACACTCAAGTAACATTTAGATATTTGAGTAAGGAAGATAACAAGACAATTTTCTCTCCTATAAAGGATTGACACTTAAGTAAAAAGAAATATTGTTTAAGTGACTAGTCTATATACAAAATCTTTCTTTTAATCTTATTTTATTTAAATGTAAAACTTTGTATAGATATATATTAAGGCAAAAGTCCAATAATACTTTATCTATAAGACACAATTCTATAAAAAAAAATAAAAAAATAACAACAAATCATGTAAGATACAAATCTTTCATTTGACAGGTGATACAACACTATACTATTTTTCTCAAGTTAGATTAGGCGTATACAAGAATAGAAGAAACGTGTACAAGACATCAAACGATGTGTATAGACTAAGCTAACCTAGTACTTTAATAAATACTCGTATGCTTATTTTATGATTACAAGGAATATTTGTTTGAAAAAGAGATCCATTCAAGATTAAATTTAAAACAAATCTTGAAGATGTCTTGGGACACAAGATAAACCTATTTGTAGCTCCTACCTACCTATACACCTTGTATAATATGCACTTTAACCATGAATTATTACAAAAGGTTACACTATCTAGGGATATATAAGCATTGTCATTTATCAAGGACATTGCGAAGAAAAAAAAGTGCAAATCAAAGCTACAAACAATCACATTAAAAAATTTTAGACAAACATGCATAGAGGCTAAAGCTACTCAATGGCTATAAATGACCTCTTATAGGCTACCTTCTTTCAGAGTATGTTTAAAAATTTTCCATTCAGAAGAAGAACAAGTGAGAGGAGATATTATGTCAACTCACTGCTCAAATTAAAAGTACTCCTCTAAGTCAAGGAGCAGAAATTGTACCATACCAAAATGCTAATAAGATGATATAATAAACCTCACAGATTTATATGATCCTCAAAATATTGAGAGTGTTTATCTAACTACCTCAGAGAGAGAGCTTATCACCATTGTATACATCAAAAGATATTACCCTCCTTAGAGGTTAAAATGATCTCTCCTAGGAGAGATAACCTAAATTATGTATTCATTTGTGTATTCATTTGTGACGTTATCACTCTCTATCAGATGATCATCCAAGCATTCAATCCTTGTATATTAGCCAAGAGTTGATAAATTATAAAGAATATTTAGTTAAGCTAAAAGTGTCTAGAGTCAAGGATACTCATCAAGTCAAAAGTTGTTGGAGTCAAGAATACTCAAGAGGTTGGTTAGAGTGACTTGAGGAATGAATACTCAAGGGGTTAACCGATAGTGACTACAAGCCGAAAAAATACTCAAGTATACTTTGCAACATTCATCTGCCTAGTTGAACTTGGCTTGTTGACCGAGAATTGGATATAGTCTATGCAACATACAAACTAATATAAATTGTTTCATACATGTTCTTTCCTCTTTACCTTACATGTGATTATCATCTACACTAACCTAAGGAGTTACTATGAGAGTAATCTCTAAAAAATAATTTTATCAAAGTGTTTTTAGATAAAAGTATGAGAGTAATTTACATTTTGGAAGGTTGTTCAGATGCAAGAACTGTGATTTAATCACTTATTATAAAGTAAACCTGAAAATATATTAGTCAAGTAATTCTATTGAATTGTAAAACAAGTGTTTGATGTAACCATTTGAATTGAAAGGATTTAAAATTAAATAAGTTTTCAAATGTTTATCTGACCATCTTTATTACAAGATACAAACTTATCTTATGTTTGATTAAACCAAACATGTTGTAAAGTATTTATAAAAGTATATTTCTTTAAGTTTTAATAAATTATCTTGAAGTATAATTTATTTGATTGAAAAATTAACAATATGATCACTAATCATAACCAATGAAAAAATATCAGATAAATGATTCAAGGAGTTAACAAGTTACATACTACAATATAAATAACATTATTTTACGAATTAAATCATTGTCTTCTTCATTAATTAAATAATATTTGCGTAAATTTTAAAATTTAATTAAATCGCAATTTAACATTTCCTTCTTATAATTTTCTTTTTTTTACAATATATTATATGATATTAAATGAATTCTGATGTGAAATGGATATTTAAAAATGAGATAAATTTTGAAAAATTCTATAGGAGTGGTTGAAGGCGGATGAAGATAATTTATGAGAAATTACAATGTCCGATTTAATGCTGAAATCCAAAATTAGTGACTTATGTGAATTTACTATTGTTAAAAAAATAAAATTATATTTATTAATATGGTGTAAACATTTACTTACTTTTAAAAAGTGTGGGATTTGACGTTCAATATATATCCTAATTATATAAATGGTGAACAACTGATTATGTTAATCATGCAGGATTGAATAAAAGTTTAAAGTTATGTGATTTTCAAAACATAGCCTATTCATATTCTAGATTAGATGAAATAAGTGTTGGTTTGTAATACTAATACCGAATAGTATTCTAGACGTTGTCTGTATACGTATAAATAATGTTGAGTTGATAAAATATCTAAAATAAATATTATTGATCGAATGGTTGTAATTATAAACTATTATGTACACTGATTATAGTTTGATTTATTGTAATCGTATTTTATTATAGAAATAGATGATATCACACTATTATGGATATAGAAAAATATATATCGGTATGGTTCATATATCTATATCATATGTTTTTCATTTTTCTAAATATAATATATTTGAATTTTTTTAAAATATTATGGATCGTAGACATGCTCGTAAATATTTTAATGTTTAATTTGAGAAAGTTCGAGAGGATGTTGAGGTACGTCATCGACGAAAATGATGGTTACCTGTGGTTAAATTATTTCATATATTTTATACATTGATTATTTACACACACAAAAAAAATAAAGAGTTGCTGAGTATATTAAAACTGTGAATTCATTTTTTTTTAAACCACATGGCTGTGTTATTAATTTTCAAAATAAATTATAAACGAGTTAAATATTGACAAAATATTGGGAGTCCGAACTGTAACAATGAATTTTTATTTTTTTTTGTGTTAAATAAAATGGATTTGAAAGACAATAACTATATTTGTAGAGTGATTATTTTTCTAAACCAATCACACATTCCAAATTATTCTAAAGTATTAAATTACATTACTCAAAGTAGAAACGTGGAACCTTAAATTATTTGTTACATTAAATGAAGGTGGCGCAAAAATAATCTTTAAGTCATGTGACTCTCATTTTAGAGCCCACCAATTTCCACTTTTTCTTATCTTAAGGAAATTATCTATATTTTGAAAAAAAAAATCACTTTCATACTTTATTATATTTTTTTACACTCAAAGGATATTTAAATATTTATTTCGAGACATTCTTTTATTAATTTTTATTTGAAAAGGTACCATAGCTATCTTTTAAAATAATTGGTTTAATAATTATAACCAGAAAAAAATTATATTTTCTTTTAATTTCTAAACATAACAATTATTATAGAATAAAAATAAAAAGATAAAATATGAATTTAAAATATTTTTTATATTCTGAACTTTTATATATTGAACCTTTTTCATCTAATTTCGGTATCGTAATTTGATTTAACTTATATGCATAAGTTGATTTAACTTATAGAAGGAATTCAATACGTTTTACATTTTTATTTTATTATCTTATAGGTAGAGATAAAAATAGACTATTTTGTGGAACCCGAAAAGCTAATCTTCACCAAATCCAAACCAAATATTTTCAAAAATATAAACATGGTAAAGCTTTTGGCAAATTTTATACAATTAAAAAGATAAGGATTGAGATTTAAAAATTAGATATAATACTTCGAGATATTTAAATAAACACGTGCTATTAATATAATTATTATATTATTTTTTTAATATGTTACATCATATTAAAATTATATATTTATTTGAATTTTTAAATATTAAATATATTGATTTATGTAAATTTCAAATATATAATTTCTTGAAAAAAATAAATAATAACTATTTAGGAGAAGTTTTATACTTATTGCAAAAAAATAAATATGTTTTATACTTATTGCAAAATATGTCAAATTATACTTTAAAAATATTTTTATATAAACTTGTTTTTATAAAATCTTATATAATTTATTTTACTTCTATCCTGGTATAAAATTATCACAAAATAGATATTCAAACAAACTTGTAAAATACCATATTACTTGTTAAGTATGACAAGTACATTGGAGAAAAAGAATTATATGTATACTAATATTAAGTTTCCCTTTTAGAAATAGTGACTCGTAGTCAACATTTTCAACGAGACAAATGTCTTCAGAATTATGCTTGAGGAGAAAACAACACATGCCTATGAGGAACAAAAAAATATATATATTTGCTCCTAAAAACACCCTTAAATAAAAGTAAAAAACAATAATAATCATATAATTTATGGTAGGTCAAGAATTATATTTCTATGTTACAGCAATGAAAGATTCTTTGCTTACTATCATCTTCATGGCTAAGATTCTTTGTCTCCATTAACACAAAAAACAAACAGAAAACACTAGCAATGTAAAGTGTAAATGTAAGCACACACTAAAATAAGAGAGAAGACACACCTTTTCTTGAGTTTTTGGTTGGCTTGAGTTGCTTCTCTCTGCTATAAAATTATGTGGTGAGCAATCTTTGAAAGAGGTTGTGGATGATCGTACAAAAACATTTCAAATGTATTTATAAGCAAGTGAGTTTGTGTAAGAGATAAGAAAATGAAGAAGTGCATAAATAAATAAATAAATAAACAAAATGTATCTAGCAAAAAAACTCTTACATTAGAGAAAGTAATTCACCAATGAAATGAGGCAAAATTAATGGAGAAAGAGTTAGTCTCTGAGCTTCTGATTACTACAAAGACGTGGCCATTCTCATCAAAGTGGGATAATGCAATGCTATTGCTTGCACAGAACAAAAATGGTTTTATTATTCAAAATTTATAGCTTAGGAAGCAGCTAGCTACGATCATGATTGGGATAAGAGATAAGAGCATGAGTTGAAGCTTGGACGGAAGGTTTTTAAGCTTCGTTTGTCTTTAAATATTGGATCCATTATTAATTTTGGAAGACACTATTTATCGTTAGCTAGTCTAAATCATAAATAGATTATGACCAAATTAATAATAATAACAATAATAATTAAAGTTATGTATTTTTTTTTATTAATGAATACTTATAGAAGTCGAATGATGATAATTACACATATAATAAATTATCAATTGATTGAAATATTAATCTTTAATTTTCTAATATAGAAGTCAAATTCATGCTATGAAAGCAAGTGATTAGGGCAGCCTAATTCATTAGAAAGAAAGGCCTAATTAATGAGCAATCGAAGACCCATTTGAATGAAAAGTGAAAATAGTAATATGCACACCAAAAGTGAGAGAAACAAATAAGCATTTGCCAAATGAAGCGGAATTGAAGAAACTTGATCAATGTTTTGAAGAAATGTTTGATGAAAGATGAAGTGCCATAAACTGTAGGCTATGTGGTGTGGTAGAGTAATTATGTTGTATTTTGACTCTGTGTTTTGGTAGTTGCTTTCATTGATTGTAGAAGGATGGTCATAAAGCAATGTGTTAGTTTTGCATTTGCTATATCCTTTATAATAATACTACAAGAACTTAAGGTGTAGAAGAGATGGAACGTGAAGGAGATGGGTCATGCATGTCTAGATTCTAGAAGGTGCATTACATGGTGGGGTGTATGGTGGAGGCGTGAAGCTATTGTTTCCATGGATTTGGAATTTTTGACATATAAGGAGATGCATAGAACAAACAAGTTTGGTTGAAACCTACAAGGACTCAAAAGTTTGGTTCAATAGTTGGGTACATGGTTGAAACCTACTCAACAAATTGGCCATGTGATCCATGAAAGCAAATTCAATTTGGAAGCTATCTCAAGGTGTATTGTATCTTGTTATAGAACAAAGTTGTAATTCTTTATGTTATTCCAAAAGTTGGGGTATGAAATATAGAAGTTGTGGGTTTAATTATAAATAAATAAATATATATATATATATATGTATGTATGTAAATTACAAACTATTAAATTAGTATGTGCTATGGCTGTTACACTGCCCCTATAATAATAAATGATTGTCAATATAATTTCTAAGGCTATAAAAAAATTGTAAAAATTAAAAAAATTACTAAACACAATACTTTGAGCTTAATTAGACATTTTTCTCACAAAAAAACTATATTAGATACTTTATCGCTCAACTATAATTGTTTCTAATTATTCTCGGTTTTTCTGGAGCATTTTATCGTTACGCATTTTACTGATCTGTTAAAACTATAAAAGAATAAAGCGTCATAAATTAATTGTAAAGAAATAAAGTTGAATCACGTTATTTGAAGATAATGTAATTTTAAATTACGGTATATTTAAAATATATATATATATATATATATATATAT
>Ga0209489_106980_pt1 | contig 17423 bp, 7 predicted proteins | sample SiratrowhiteBW_FD_187527 | JGI IMG/M metagenome (GOLD analysis project Ga0209489, IMG submission 187527) | Root nodule microbial communities of legume samples collected from California, USA - Siratro white BW (SPAdes) (version 2) | ecosystem: Host-associated > Plants > Roots > Nodule | place: USA... | reverse complement strand
ACACACCAAAATATATAATCATTTAATATTAAAATAAATTATTATTTTATTATTATATAATATTTAATTATAAAAAATAAATGTTAAATAAATTTAATTGGTGAGCAGTCATGTATTACGAGATGTGCCTATTTTTTTGTTCTCTTATATTTGTCAATTTAAATGTAGGTAAGTTGTGATGTAAAGTTCAATAGATTTATTAATTTATGGTTTCATAAATATCTATTAATTTATGGCTTCATAAAGATTTTTTTATCAGTCTGTTGTTCATTTTCTAGATATAATTTATGTATGTTGTCGATATTTATGTTGAATATTAATTAATATATCGAAATTATTTGAATATTACATATTCAATATAAGTATGCCGGAGAATATATCAAAATTTTATGTTAAATATTGAAAATTTAAAAGATAAATAAAGTTAATTATAATTAATATTAATTAAATGTTTTAAATTAATATCATAAGTAAATTCAAAATTATAACAATTCATATTTATAATAAATAATATTAAATAATGTGATACATTTTATAAAAAAAAATGTGTTTTTAATTAGTATTTAATATTTCAATATTAAATACTTATTTAATTATTGAATTTTATTTTTCAGATATTTTAATATTTGAACTGAGATTCAATTAGAAATAGACACCTAAGAGTTTCCAGAAAATACCATAAAGTAAAAAGTTATTTTAATATTTGAACTGAGATCCAACCAGAAACATACAAGTAAAATCTTCGAGAAGATACCATAAAGCAGAAATATGAACTTTAAGTTTTAGGATATAAGATTTATTTATTAATTTCAATATATAATTAAGTAATTATTAATACGTATATTTTATTTGTTAATTTCAAAAGAGTTAATGCATAATTTCAAAAGATATTGGCTAATATTTTGATAGAAATAGAAAATTTGAGTCCCAACTTGAATAATCTATTTTTTTTGTTTTAAAAACCAATCTATAGAAACTACGGTTTTGAACACAATATATAAAACTATTACAACCAATTTCGTGTAAAAATTAAAAATTTAAAGTGATCATATCAACTACATCATCCATCTATACTATAATATTACAAATCCCCAAACAGCTAAAAAAAAATATTTCTTTTAATACCAACTTTGTAACCAATTCTAAATACAACATCCATCTATACTTAATATTACAAATCCCCAAACAGCTAAAAAAAAAATATTTCTTTCAATACCAACTTTGTAACCAATTTCAAAGAGGAGAGAAATGATTAAAAAAAAATATAATATAATATAATATCATATCATATAAAATAATATAACATATAATATAATATAACATAACATAATATAATTAATACAATACAATATAATATAACATAACATAATATAATATAATTAATACAATACAATATAATATAATATAAACTCTGGCAAATAATAAGAAAAATAATCAAATTTATTTTTATAAATAATTTAAATACTCTTAAATTTATTTTACAATTCTATTTTAATGCAATTGTTCATTTACATACTTTTCTTCAAATAAATTTTTTCGTTATTTATCTCATGATATTTTTACAATTATTTATTCATAATATAAAATCATTTAATAATATTATATTATTAAAATATAGTATTTTTTATAAAAATAGATATAATATGAGTGTATTTTGTGAATAGATGTCTTAAACTATATTTATTCCCCACACTAAAATATAATATTTAATATTAAAATAAATTATTATTTTACTATTATAGAATATTTAATTATAAAAAATAAATGTTAAATAAATTTAATTAATGAACAGTAATATATTATGTGATGTGTGTATATTTTTTCTCTTAAATTTGTCGATTTAAATGAAGGTAAATTGTGATGTAAAGTTCAATAGATTTATTATTAGTAATTTATAGTTTCATAAGATAAAATCATAAATATTTTAATTGTTTTTTGTTTTTACAGTAGTAATTAATAAGCATGATTTTACGATTAAGATTCGTAATTTTATTGTGATATTTATGTTATTTTTTGTACGGTTTTTTATTAGTTCATTTTGTTCAATTTTTAAATATAAATTATGTATGCCATTGAGTTTTATAATGAATATTAATTAATATATCGAAATTAAGTTAAATATTACATAGTTAATATAAATAAGGCCGAAAATATATATATATATATATATATATATATATATATATATATATATATATATATATATCAAAATTCTATGTTAAATGTTGAAACTTTAAAAGATAAATAATAATTAATTATAATTAATATTGACTAAATAAATCTATATTATCATAACTAATTTAAAAATGGTAACAATTCATATTTATAATTAATAATATTAAATAATGTGATACGTTTTATAAAAAAAATGTGTTTTTAATAAGCATTTAATACTTCAACATTGAATACTTACTTAATTATTGATTTTTTGTCCAGATATTTTAATATTTGAACTAAGATCAAACTAGAAATAGATAAGTAAGAATTTTTAAACAATACTATAAAGCAAAAAAATATTTTAATATTTGAAGTGAGATCTAACCGAAACAGACAAATGAGATCTTCTAAAATATATCATAAAATAAAAATATGTACTTTAAGTTTTAGGGTTTAGTTATTAATTTTAATATATAATTAATTAATTAATTTCTAAATATAAATTATGTATGCAGTCGAGTTTTATATTGAATATTAATTAATATATCTAAATTAAGTTAAATATTACATAGTGAATATAAGTAAGTCCGAAAATATATATATATATATATATATATATATATATATCTAAATTAAGTTAAATATTACATAGTGAATATAAGTAAGTCAGAAAATATATATATATATATATATATATATATATATATCAAAATTCTATGTTAAATATTGAAACTTTAAAAGATAAATAAAGTTAATTATAGTTAATATTAATTAAATATTTTAAATTAATCAATATTATCATAAGTAACTTTAAAATTGTAACAATTAATATTTATAATAAATAATATTAAATAATGTGATACATTTTATAAAAAATGTGTTTTTAATCAGTATTTAATACTTCAATATTAAATACTTACTTAATTATTAAAAAAAAATTCTGATATTTTAATATTTGAACAAATATACAACTAGGAATTGACAAGTAAGAGTTTCTAGAAAATACCATAAAGCATAAAGCATAAAGATATTTTAATATTTGAACTAAAATGCAACCAGAAGCAGACAAGTAAGATCTTCTAGAATATACCATAAAGCAGAAATATGTACTTTAGGTTTTAAGATTTATTTGTTAATTGTAATATATAATAAAGTAATTACTAATACATATATTATTTGTTAATTTCAAAAGAGTTAATGCATAATTTCAAAAGATCTTAGCTAAAATTTTGATAGGAACAAAAAACTTGTAGTCCCAATTTGAATAATTTCTTTTTCTATTTTAAAAATCAATCTGTGAGATGTACTGTTTTGAACACAGTATAGGAAAACTATTACAACCAATTTTGTGTAAAAAATTGAAGTGACCATATCAACTACAACACCCAGTTATACTGTAATATCGCAAATCCAAACATCTATAGAGAAGAGATATTCTACATCTACAAAGAAGAGATTTTCTTCAATACCAACTCTGTAACCAATTCCAAAGAGTTAATGCATAATTTCAAAAGATCTTAGCTAAAATTTTGGTAGGAACAAAAACCTTGTAGTCCCAATTTGAATAATCTCTTGTTCTGTTTTAAAAATCAATTGTGAAATGTACTGTTTTGAACACAGTATAAGAAAACTATTACAACCAATTTCGTGTAAAAAATTGAAGTGACCATATCAACTACAACACCCAGTTATACTGTAATATCGCAAATCCAAATAGCTACAAAGAAGAGATTTTCTTCAATATCAACTCTGTAACCAATTCCAAAGAGGAGAGAAGTGATTCAGAAAGAAGGAAAATATAATATAATATACTATAACATAATTTACTAAATAGCTGAGGAATTAGTTTTTAGTAAATTTCCTTATGAATTTTATGTCATAGGAATCGGTGTGAATGATTTTTATATATGCATCAATAGTGAGTAGTTACGAATATTGTATGTTCTTATCTAACCCAAAATATGCATGAGGGAGATAGATGAATTTCAATCCCAAAGTTCTTCTAGATTTTTCAAAATCACGTTTGATACTCGTTAATTTATTTTATAATTGTTCTTCTAAGTTCTTATGTTATTTAAATTAAATCATTATCAAGTCAATCTGAAAACTATAATTGCTTAGTGAGTAGTGAAAACTGAAATTTATAAGCAAAACTGTTCTCTGTGGGATCGACATTCGTACTTTAAGAATCTATATTACTTTTGACTCGGTACAGTTGCCGAAATAGGTCAACAGTAATGTGGGTAAAGAAAATTTTGTAAGTGATCATGCGAATAATTCCTTAAAGTCATCAATTTTAAAATTGTTCAATTTAAAACCAAGAAGTGGGTAGACTAATAGAAGTTTCACCGAATTGTTGAAGTTGTGGAAGGAGATACTCCTACAACATAATATGTTACCTCATTGTAACTATGAGGTGAATAAGATATTATGTCTAATGAGTTTAGAGTATAAAAAGATATACATATGCCTAATGATTATGTATTGTACAAAGATGAGTTTGCTACATTGAGGGTGTGTCCAATATGTGGATTATCACAGTATAAGAAAAAAAACTTGATGGAAATAGTGGTGAGGAAGAAATAAAGGGTCACCCTATTAAGGTGTTGTGATACTTGCCAATAAAATATTAGTTTAAACAATTGTTCCTCATTAAAAAGGATGTAAAGAACCTGACATAACATGCAAATGGAAGAAAATGTGACAATCTTCTTCGACATCCAACTGATTCTTCCACATTTTCAGAATTTGGTATAGAGTCAAAAAACATAAGAGTTGAACTTGCTACAAATGGTAGAAATCCTTATGGGAACTTCAGTAGCAAACACAATTCATGGTAATTTTGTTAGTGATTTACAACCTCCCTACTTGGTTATGCATGAAGAAAAAATATATTATGTTGTTTGTGATGATTTCAGGACCTAGACAACTAGGAAATGACATTGATGTGTTTGAAGCCATTGGTTGATGATTTGAAGATGTTATAAGAAACAAGAAGGATGTCAAATGCATAATGTGAAGATATTTTCCATTTGTGTACAATATTATTTTGCTTAATAAATGATTTTCTAACATATGGTAACTTTAGTAGTTATAGGGTGATGGGTCATTATGTGAGCCCTATATGTGAGGAACACATTAGTTATACTCAATTGAAGCATGATTAAAAGACCATGTTCATTAGGCACTAAAATTTCTTTCCACGTACCCATCCTCATCTTAGAATGAAGAAAACATTTAATGGATGGTGGGATGATGAAGTTGCATCGACACCCCACAATGGTCAACAAGTAAATGAGAAGGTACAAAACATTAATATTGTGTTTAAAAGACATAAAATAATACCATTGAGAAGAACATTTGAAAGGAATGATCAATATTCTTTAGTATTCCATATTGGTGTAAACTAGAGGCTAGATACTGCATAAATGTAATGCATGTCGAGAAGTTCTTTTGCGACAGTGTAATTGGAACAACATAAAAGGAAAGAAAAAATGAAGTTAAAGTATGTCTGTTAAAAAAAAGAGAATGACTTAGTTAACCAAGATGGGGTGAGTTGGATTTTAAAACTTTTTTAGAGAACTTTAACCTTCTTAGAATTCTTTTTCGAAAACCCTTTAGATTGAAAAATAGAATGCACTTACACTTAGAATCAAGTGTGATACAAGAAAAGGTTTGCAGCAATTTAAATATTAAAAGAAGAAATGTAAATGGACTAACAACACACTTCGATGCCAAGTTCTGAACACAATGCTATAGTACCACAAACACAATGCTTCATAAGATTTCCATCGGCCTAAATCCATGTAACATCTCACACTTCGGTTGAAAATCTTATATTGCCAGTAAGTATTCCTTCGTATTGATGACTTTCTGAAGGTTCAGGATGATTCCAACAATCCACCACCAAGCTTGCAAGACCAATAATTACCTACATAACAAAACATTGTACAAAAAAATTTCCTGACTCATAGACCTTCTCCTGACCCTTAATGCTTGAAGCCTCAACAGAACTAGAACCGTCGCGGACTTCCTTGAATCTATCTTTATAAATTGTGTTTAAGGCACTGTAACGGGCATACTAACTTCTCTGCTAAGGAAAAATTTACTCCTTAATTCTTATACTTGGCCCACAACCATCCTTTAAGTTGAGCAAGGGAAAATACCTCTATTGCATAAACTACCCCACCATTGAAAACCACCTTATTCCTCTGAGTCCAAATTTCTCATACTATTGCTACCCACACTCTCAGCCATAACACATTTAATTTCTTGTTTAGACATATTAAATAAAAGCTAAGAAAATGATCTGGGATAGAATGATGTCTTACTCAGAAATTGCCTATCCATTGATCACATAAATCCCAAATTTTCCTGGCAATGTCACAGTTTATAAAAAGGTGATCTACAGTTTTTTCAAACATATTACACAAAGGGCATAAAGTGTTTGCTAATTGCACTTCCCTAACAACTAGATTACCCCTTGTTGGTAGCCTATTCCATAGGACTCTCCATACTAGGACTTGTGTAGTTGGAGCCACTTTTAGGCTCCACAATATTTTGAATGCTTCCTTGATTGTATTATTACCTTCTCTTTCCAACAATGCATAACCAGATCTTACAGTATAGCCTAATCTATCATCCAATCCCCATACTCAAGCGTTTGAACCGTTTCTATACCATTGTGCAGTACTTAGGATCAAATGTAATTGTTGTAACTCCTTTTCTTATTCAAACTACTCCCTCCTCCATGATAATTTCCATTTAAATGACTCGACATTATGCAAAGGTACCCATTCTTCCACCTCCCTTATTATTTTTCACTACACAAAGTTAGAGAATACAACCTAGGAAATTATAATACTTGTTAATGCATGCCATTTGTTAGTAAAATAACATTCACTAATAATAATGTTATATTATGTTATGGATATGATTTAGGTTGATCAAAGTAATAACATCACCGAAATTTTATAAATTGAATAATTAAAGTCTATTTTGATATGTATAAAGGCATTAATAGTTTATTAGTTTTTTCCATACACGAATTATCAATTTCAATACATTCATGCACAGTTTCTAAACAATGTCAAACAATTTTCTGAAGAGAATTGTGAATATTGAGAGTATCTGTGTGTTTCTACTATCTTTCAATCAGTTTTTACTTTTTTAAAGACTACTAATATTTTTTACCATGTTGGTTTATATACATGATTTAATTTTTCGTAGTTTTAGGATAAGGTTATTTTTTTTTTTTTTTTTTTTTTTTTTTTTTTTTTTTTTTTTTTTTTTTTTTTTTTTTTTTTTTTTTTTTTTTTTTAATATTTTTTTTTTTTTTTTTTTTTTTTTTTTTTTTTTTTTTTTTTTTTTTGCACATTCTAATCTAATCGTTTAGTTTATTTAAACACGTTATGTTCACTACACATAGAGGTAACAACTTCTTAATAATTTAAAATCCACCAAGCTCAAGAAGAGAAAAGAATAAAATTGAATATAATTTATATTGTCGTGTCTTTATATATTATTGAAGTTAAATATCACAGCATGATGGAGTAGTCTTTTCCTCATAATATAATATATTATATAATAATAAATACATTATATTTATTTGATCTTTATCTTTTAATAAAATATTATATAATAATAAAATAATAATTTATTTCAGTATTAAGGGACTGTATTTTACTGTGTCTAGTGTTAAAATATGAGTATTCTAATATAATAGGATCCTAATATCCTCAAAATGCATACAGTAAAACACAGTCCTGATATTAAAATAAGTTATTATTTACCATTATATAATATTTTATTAAATAAAATGGAAATCAAATAGATGTAATTCATGATCAATAAATATAATTTTTTATATAACAATTTTTAAGATATTAATTTCACAAATATACAAGTCTCATACATCCTTTTTAGTTACTGTAAATATGTGAAATTTTGTTTATTATAAATTGTATAACTTATTAAAATAATAATAGTTTATTACATAATATATTATATAATAATTAATGTAATTATATTATTTTTAATAAAATATTATATAATAATAAAATAATAATTTATTTCAGTATCAAGTAATTGTATTTTATTGTGTTCAATATCAAAGTATGAATATTTTAATATATTACATATAATAAAGTACTTTGAAATAAGTTATTATATAATATTTTATTAAATAAAATATTATATAATAACTTATTTCAAAGTAAAATAAGTATCAAATAAATATAATTTATGAATCACGTATTAAAGTATAGTTTTCCAGTATATTATAGCACTCTCCAATATATTAATTTCTGAATTACACAGACTTGCCTAATCCATCCTTTGTATGAATTTGAAAAATTTTTGTTTCTTACAAATTTTATAATTTGTTAAAAATAATAATAGTTTATTACATTATATATCATATACAACGTAAAGGTTTGTAATGACAAAATAAACAAGAAGGGACAAATAAGTATGGTGAAAAAAATCAAAATTTAATAATAAACCAATATTACTTTCAATCATACAAATAATTTTAAAGTTTCGTTGTGGTATCACTCTAAAATTATATCTTTTAATTTTTGTTTCAATGTTGCACAACAAGCAACAAATTAGTAAAACGAAAAGAAAATACAAAATGAAATATCATTAACTTTAAGACACAACACCTATATGTCTTGAAATGAAAAATACACTACACATTTAATAAAAAAGTACACTCACATATCATCGAACACATGCATGTTGTTGTAATGGGTTGAAAGTAATTCCATATTTATAAAATATTTTTCTAATAAAAAAGAATGAAACAATTTATTTAATTCACAATAATAAATTCTTTATAAAAAATAAAGACAATGTTAGAAAATAATTTTGATGAATAATATAACGATAATACCATTAGTGCTGTTATTTCCTCCCAACGTATTTCTCGCAATGATGTTTGTCTTTTTATACCTCTCTGCAAAATCACATTATATGATTTAGAAGATGAATAATTGGAAACATCAAAAATCTGAATTTACTTGTTGCATAGAATAGCATAATCTCTTCTACAATAGCTTATAATTATGAGATAAATTAGCTATTTTACCTTCTTTTATGAAAAGTGTTTAGTTAATGTAGTTATATATGGAAGGAGGTTGTTAAGAATAAACATAATACTTGAAAGTAAATGAAAAGAATATAACATATAAAATGATTTTTTATATCTAAAAATAAATAAGAAAGAGTAGCTTATTAAAGAAATTAAAATAGCAACTAATCTAAGACAATATCAAGAACTTGCAGAAGATTTCGATACACTGTATTCTTAAATGTTTTCTTCTAGTCGTGGTGGTTGAAAGAATATGAAAAAGGTTAACTTACACAAGAAATTAGCCTACATGTGCGCCTCCAAATGAAAGTGAGAAAGAAAAGAGTAAAGGAGGCGCAGCAGAGGTGTGAAGCAGAAATGTAGGGTTAAACAATTAGGTTAACGTTATATAGACAAATTTGGGGATCCAACATCTAATTTGTGGTTGAAAAATTTTATTATTAAATAATTATTTTTTATAAAAAAAATAGGTAGAAGTCAATCTTTAAATAAAACAAATAAATTATGAAATAATATTTTTTTAAAATATGCATTAATATATTAACACATTTCTTAAAAATTAGTGTAAAATATAAAATAATATTTTTATTTAAAAATACATAGATATATTATTTAACATCCATTTGAAAAATAATATAAAATAAATTTTATTCAATTAAAGATTATCTGTCAATTAAAAGTTTCATATTAAACTTAATATTATGGATATATTCAAGTATATACATTAATATTGATAAGAGCATCTAATTTAATTAAAATAATTTTATAACTTGTAATATTTAGTTATTAAAATTATTAAATTAATTATATAAACTTTAACAGCTACAGTAAAATAAATTTTATAATTATGATATCTTTTTTGAAACTAAATGATTGGTTTAAAAAACTATGTAATAGAAGAGTTTATCATAATTCTATTTATCTAAACAAATAAATATCAATATTATATGATTATTTATATTCAATAGGGATAAAACTATTATATTTCCTCATCACTAAAAACTGGAATATTAATGAATAATATTATTATACTGTTTTACTGGTTAGTGTAAATTAAAGATTTGATTACTAATAACTTCATTGTGATTAATTATGGTAACATTAAATACTTAAAACTTTAAATAATTGAGAAAACTGAATATATATTTGTTTAATTTTACATATTATGATTAACTACCTTTGTTTTGTGAATAATAGTGATTCAATTTTTGAACACATATTAGAGTTTATTTTATCTTTTAGATAGTAAAGAAACTATTGTTGATTTGAATATTTAATTAGTAAACACACTATATTAAAATATTACATGATTTATATAAAGTCTTTAAGTAAAAGCATTGCAAAATCCAATTCAAATAAATAAACTATCATTAATTATATCAAATTATGTTATTAAGATAAATACTTTAAAAAGTATTTTAAAAAATATTATAAAAATAAAGAGATGAACAAAAATAAACAAAAATATGAGAATGAAAAAATAAAAATATTCTTTATTCATCTCTTTATTTTCATAATAAAAAGTTTTAATTCTATAAATTAGTTGTGAAAATTTTGATTATTTTTTTTAAAATTTATTCATTTGTTTTAAAATAGGAGAAATAATATTTGAATGTTAGGAGAGATCATGAATAAACTTTGCAATATTAATATATAATTTTCTCTTTCCTTAATTATTTCTATCTCTTAGCTCAAAAGATTAAATGTTATAAAAAAATTACCTCTATCATTTTAATTTACATCTTGTATTTTCTATGAAACCGATGTGAAAATTATAACCGATAACTTTCTTTTACAACGTAACATATTTCATTTACAAATAAAGACACACATAATCTCATTTATCACTTATCTTTATATATGACACAAAACATATAAAAACACAAATAGGAGTATCGGAGGACTTTCTATGATAGGCTGCCACATAAGAGATAAGTTGAGTAGAGTAGGAGTTTCTATTAACCCACTGTGTGTACTGTATAATGATTCTGCAGATAGTAAGTGTCACTTATAATGATTCTGCATGCAGATAGTGTCACTTATTTTTTTTCATGTAAAGTGTCTAGTTTGATTTGGAATTAATGTGATAGATGGTTTAGGTATAAATTGTGTATCATTGTCGGATGATTGAACATTTCTTAGGTTATTCTACTTTAGGGGGCTAGAAAAAAAAGAATCTAGGGTGAAAGGATAATTATAATATTGTTTATTTGAAAACACAGGAACCGTATATTTTTAAAAACAGAAAGTGTGACATTCAAGAGGTATTTCTACTTGTACAGGTCAAATTCTGTAATTGTTATCAGAACCAAAATTAATAAAATGATATTTAATTATTATAATTGGTGTATTGACCTTTGCATTAGAATGTCCTGTTAATAGTGGCGGCTAGACCTTAACAAGGACATTAGGCATTTCTTGGTCAACCTTAGACGAGTAGGGGTAGGAACAATTCAAAAGGGAATTAAGAAGGGAATAGATACTGAGGGAGATTTTGATGGTTCCACTTTTGGGAATTTCTTACTTGTTGCAGCACTTGGGAGATTTTTGGTGTTAGAAGATACAATTATAGATCTGTATTTTCATTAAAACAGAGGTGCCATGATTAGCTTTTTGAGTATATTTGGGTGCTCTATCATAGTAGATGTAATTTGACGGTTGTAGGGTATGTATCTGTAGCAGTATACTATTTTTTTCCATGGAATTCAATTTTTTTGGGTGGAGAGGCATCAGGGCCAGATTATTTGATTGACTATTTACTGTTACCCGTGGCAATGGTTTCCTGTTTTTGTTTAGTTATGACACTTGGTGCTCTTATTCTTTTATCTTATCGTGAATTATAGAAAAGAAAAAGAAAAGTGAAAAAGAAAAAGGAAGAAGAACAATAATGTTTATTGTTATTTCTTAAATTTTCATATTTTTCAAATTTGTACTGTAAGGGTAAAAGGATTTTCTTCTTATTTAATCAAACTATATATTAAACTAGCATAGTCTCTAGAAATTTGTAAAAGCTTCCAAAAAGAAAAATACTCATATTAACTTATTTCTCACAGTCATTTTTATATAAATAGTTAATGTATCAGCAACAAAAAAAAGTAGTGCTGTTTACCCATTATGAAATAGTTGTAATATCTCTCCTCAAATGGGAGGGTATATGTTTAGCATCCCTAGTTTAGAAATAATGTTAATGGAAGAACCATAACCAAGTGGTTTAATGAAAATATAACAAATTGACACAAATTATTGATAGGGAGAAGAAAGAAAAGTTTTGATTTCAACTTATTCTTCACATATGATAATCAATTTTAATATGTTTTGTTTATTCGTGGAAGGTTGAGTTAGCGATAATGTGACAAGCACATCGTTACATAAAGTACAACAAGTAATGACACTTGCATGTTGAAATCGTGAAGAAGATATTTAGCTATTGGAGTTTGTATATAGTAGTTGTTAAAACCATATGTTCAGCTTCAAAAGAGAGGATCAATAAGTGATGGATTAAGATCATGTATTAAGATCATGAACGAGAATTGACACCATTTAAATAAGGATTAACAAGAACCATATCATGATCTTTTTCCTAAATGTACCTAGTATGAACTTGAGGGATTTTAAGATTCGTCCATAGTGTTGTGTCTTTCACTTTACTTCAAGAGCAAGGATCTTTACCAAACATGTAGATAATGAAACGAGAACAATGGTGAAATGTTTAATTTGATATTTTTGTATTTTTAGTAAAAATTAAAAACTAAACTGCATAGATGTAGAATTTTTAATACAACAAATTGAGAAGAAAAAAAAAACATTAGGCCAAATGCAATCAGAGAAGGCATTTGGAAATATTATTCGGAAAAGACTTTCGGTCAAAGGCTTTTGGTATTGGCTTTCGGAACATCCATTTTGCTAAGACTTTCAGAAAAGGCTCTCAGACCATGCTTCGGCTAAGGCTTTCGAAAAGGCTTTTGAACCATGCTTTTAGGCTAAGGCTTTCGTCATTCGATATTGAGTTAGGTCATTCGACATTGGGTTAAAGGCATTTGGTTCTTGGTTACGTCATACGGTATTGGGTTAAAGACATTCGATTCTTAGTTGAAAGTGTTTGGTCTTAGGTTTATGTGATTTCGTAAAGGTTTAAGGCACTCAATTTTGGGTTTACGACATTCGGTTCTAGGTTAAAGGCATTTGGTAAAGTATTCAAAGCATTTGGTAAAGGTTCAGAAGCATTTAATAAAACATTCAAAGCATTCAAACGGGTTCGGCGAGCGACAGGAATCCGTAATGACTTCCACACCGAACTTTGCCCATGACAGCAATTGTTTTCGAATGATCGTGGTATCATAGCAAATGAATTTCAAAGCATTTAATTTCTCTCAAATATGTTTTTTGTAGAGAGAATTCTTACCGTTCTCTACTCATATTTTATTTAAGAAAGAAAAGGCCAAATAATAATTGTATAATAAATATAAACCAGAGACACAAAAATTAGAACCAAGAAAGAAAAAACAAGAGATCAACATTCATGCTCACATAGTATCAAGTTTTAAGACATACCTCTTGAAGCCTCCAAAGCCTTTTTCTTACTACTTTCTTGCTTTTTTTATGCTTTTGTAAGGCTTTCTGAAACACTTTCTTCTCTTTTTATGAAATCGCATTGCTCTTGATGTGCGTAATTCTCAGTGCGAATTGCTCTCGATGAAAATAGAATTTTGTGAACGTAATTCTCAGTAACTCCTAACATATATTATCCCTTGCCCATTTTAAATGCAAAAGTTATGGATTTAGTGCATTGAACTTGGGTTCAACAAATGAGAGCCTTTCCGTTGTTTTCAATGAGTACAATTATGCTTTTTTTAATTAAACAGTGCATATTCTATTTTTTTCATTAAATAATTGAACTGTGAACAGTGCATATTCTATTTTCCGTTAAATAACTGAACTATGCAACTCTCATTTTTGTCAAATAACTGTACTGTGTACCCTCTTAACAGTGTCAATTTTGTCCCTATCAAATAAATGAATTTTGAAACTTTTATTTTTGTGCAAATAACTGAACCATACAAATCTCAATCATCCAATAATTGATCTTTGCAACTTATGTATAATGCAATAACTGAACCATGTAACTCCTATATCATGCAATAACTAATCCATGTAATAACTGAAAATATAATTAATTTAACAAACCTTGCTCAATACGATACCTATTATGACGAGATGGTAAAAAAGAATAAAGGGATGAAAAATAAAAATTGGGCAACTGTCCAAAAAATAAAAGTGGAGGTGCATATTAGAGAGTAGGATGTGAATAACAAAAACTTATTTTTTATTTTTTATTATTTTCGAACAAAATTGAGTGTTGACAATCTTTTGATAAATCAATGTTGTCTAACAATATTGTATTAATTTTTTCAAAACTTATGCTGAAACTATTTCTTTTATTTCCTCTCTGACCCTACATGGTTCCTCACAACATTCATTATCAATATATATGACTTTAATTGTATTCTCTATTCTCCTCCACTTCTGTGAAAATATCTTGTATATAAATCACCTGTCTCCAACCATTCTCCAACCATTCTGTTCTAGCCTTTTGTTTTAGCATAACCTCCTGCTCACTACTCATGATAAATCTGACTGAGTTTAGCCAACAAGCCTCTCCTTCAACGATTCCTTGTTTATCTAGGCCACAATTTTCATCTATTCTATCAATGTTGCTAATATTCAATATTACCTGTTTTTTAGTTCTATTAATGTTCCAAAACTTTCTTATTCCAAACTCTCAAATCCTTCTTTAAATTTTTAAATTTCTCGTTCACCACCCTTATTTCATTGTCATCTAGATTATGACTAGCTCACATATTCTTCATAATTTCAATAAAACCAGGATGATTTTCTCAAACATTTAGGTTTCTAACCATATGCATTATGGTTTTTAAAGTCACCACAGACGATGTCAATATGTTTGTGTAACAGTGAAAAATTTTAGCCTTGTATGTATGATAATTGAACATCTAAAACCACTTAATCATATTTTGTATAAGGATTTAAATATTCCTAAAATGTTTCCTGTTAACTCATTTTTATGCTGATAAAGAGAAATGAAAGAGTCAATAGATGAAAAATTATCTACACAAAAGTTGTGAACAAGGTAGATGGGACAACAACTCTAACAATATGTAAGTATGTTTTCAGATGTAACAAGAGGGTCGCCCCTATTTATTCCCCATAAGTACGAGACTAAATATAGCTGATAATTATTTTTGTTAGTTTTTTTTTCTTTTTTTTTTATATTAGATGAGATTATAACACTATAAGATTTCAATCTATATTTATAGTTTTATTTGACTGTAAAATGGTTAGCATATTCTAAATATCCCATTTATATATATTTTTGCTAATAAATAATATAAAATTTAAAATATAAAATTCTCGTTAATTAATTAATTATGCCTTTTCAGCATGGAATCTTATAACAAAAATAATCTCTATCTTTTAACTGATCTTTTAACTTAAATCTTGTAGTTTCTATGAAACCAATATGGCAACCGATCAATTTTACTTTTATTAACAACGTGAACGATATATTAAAAAGATTGCTTTTATTTTCAAATTCTAAATAATTTATTTTTCTATAATTAAATAAACTGTATAGTAAGTTTTTTAAATATGATATTTGGATTTTTGTCCATTTAACACTTATGATAATTTTGTATGCTTGCTAAAATATTGTGGCTTTTTATGTATCTTCAAAGAAATATAAGAGTCTAAGCAGTGATTAAACAATATGAAAATTAAAGTTATGTTTAGTTATTTAAAGTATATAACGAGTTATTTATTATTAAAAAATTCATTTAAATATGAAGCACGAATGTTTTAATCTATTTAAGAAAGATAAGTTATGTATTTATGTAAATATTTTTTATAAAAAATATATTAAATAAGAAATAAAAAATGTGGTTCAACTCGTATATATTTACTAATCTCAAATACTGTAATGTACTATCAAAACAAATTAAAAATCCAAGTCTATAATATCTGCTTCTGATTGCATCGTAACAATATTAATTCAACTAAACAAAGATATATTTTCATCTTAAACACAATTATCTACTACAGAGGGTGGAAAAGTAAAAGGTAAAGTTCCTTAAAATTAATAATGCTTGGTGAATGCAGATGAAAATAACGTTATGAATATGTGTAGAAATGGCATACATGCAGTGGAACTTCCAAGGTTTTATGCATAAATGCCAAATTTGACTGTCAGATTGAACAATGCATGCATGTACATCTTAGCTCTGTATGCAAAATTCACCGATAGTTTCACTTATAAGAGATCAAGGTATTAATTTTAGCATTGAGATGCTGAATTAGGTTACAAGAGAAGTGTTGCTGTTTACTGCAAAAGATTTGCTTTATCTGTGTTGTGGAGACAACAACATTAAACATTAGATGCATGCGTGAAAATCTCAATGGATAGAAAATGGTGCTTAATGTATAGGGATATTGATCAGTATTAAAATTTTGTCGTGTAATACATACCAATAAATGTTTTTGATCTGACATAGTAAAAGAATCCACCGAGGATGCCACCAATTAAAGTTTTTGTTGCCACCAACCCTCTCCATGCATAGCCAAGAGGAGCGTGACCTTAAAAAAAGTGCAACAATTACTTCCATACATGCTCTGCTAAATTTGACAATCAACTTCGCATTTATATATGAAATCTTGAAAGTGGTGAATTTGAATCTTCACTCTCCGTGTTTACCATATGTAAACGGATTCAACGTTGTACCAATCAAAAACTCTCATATAATGGAGTTTCCAAAGTTCTAATAAATGCCAAATTGGACTGAAAGAGACAACACGCGCGTGTAACTTATTTCAATGCATATGATCAGGTTAAATCCCAATGCATGTCTTTGATCTGACATAGGAAAAGGAATCCTGCCACCAACCCTCTCCATACATATCCAAGAAGAGCATCACCTTAAAAGGGGTGCAACAATTGCTTCCATGCTGTTCTGCTGAATCTGACAATCAATTTGAATTTTCACTCTGCATGTTTGCCATATGTAAACGGATTCAACGTTGTACCAATCGAAAACTCCCATATAATATATATATATATATATATATATATATATATATTATCTCAACTATATATATATATATA
>Ga0209489_106978_pt1 | contig 17425 bp, 9 predicted proteins | sample SiratrowhiteBW_FD_187527 | JGI IMG/M metagenome (GOLD analysis project Ga0209489, IMG submission 187527) | Root nodule microbial communities of legume samples collected from California, USA - Siratro white BW (SPAdes) (version 2) | ecosystem: Host-associated > Plants > Roots > Nodule | place: USA... | reverse complement strand
TTAAATGTTAAAAGCATGATTACTAAATGTGATAAGTGTGAGAAGGCAAAAAAGGTGAAAATTTAGTTATGAGAAATAAAATTTGTTAGGCACTAATTAAAGAATTAAAAGGTACTAAAGTTACATAGGAACTTGAATGGGCTTATGTGGCAAGCACAATTGAATGGGCAATGTGTTTCGGTAAACCTTAGGGCTTATGTGGCAAGCACAATTAACAGATAAGGGAGGTGTAAACAGTAACCTTTTTTATTAGTAAATTAGGCTTCAGAAAACATCTTTCTATCCAGTTGGGCTCACTTAATTTTTCTATTCAATTTATTTTAAGACAGACCCAACACCTTTTTTTTGTTATTTTATCTATTTCATTTTATCTTATTATTATTATTATTTAATCAAACCTTACTTATAAAGTCAAAGTTCCTTTTTATTATTTATTCTAAATTGCAAAGAACTAAACGACACATGTTAAAAAGTTTTAATTTTTTATTTTTATTCTTTTATTTTATTTTTTTTCTTTTTTATATTTATAAAAAAATAATTTTTATTTGCGCAGACGAAATTGGGTGTTCACAGTGTCCATTGTAAGATCATTCCAAAGCTACTCATTCTAACGAGGTGAGTAACAAACAATAATATACACAGATCCTCTAAAAATAGATTGACTTGAGTGAGATAAGACTTTAGGTGGGCCTCCGGATTAGCTGTCCATTGTAAGACCATTCCAAAGCTACTCCTTGTAACGAGGTGGGTAACAAACAATAATATACACAGATCCTCTAAATATAGATTGACTTGAGTGAGATAAGATTTTAGGTGGGCCTCCGAATTAGCTGTCCATTGTAAGACCATTCCAAAGCTACTCTTGTAACGAGGTGGGTAACAAACAATAATATACACAGATCCTGTAAAGATAGATTGGCTTGAGTGAGATATGTAAAGATAGATTGGCTTGAGTGAGATAAGACTTTAGATAGGCCTTTGGATTAGAGATTAGGGATTAAGAATTAAGATTTAGAGTTTTGAGTATATCCTTCGTCCAAAATGAACCTATATTTATATGACTAACTTTAGCTTAAATGAGTGATATTACTAGCATTGAATATAAATTATTAATATTAAATGGAAGTTTTAAGATGTTGAATAACCAAATTTTTAAGAGTAATTATTCCTAATTAATGATAAAACAATAAATAATTACTAATAAGTTTGGTTTCATATAAACCTAATATTACTATTTGAATATCAACAACATCAAAACGAAAAGAAAAGATATATTCTAATTAATCAAGAAGATAGCGCAATAAAGTGCAAGGAAGCTTGTACTGTTTTAAAAATAGATTACGTACTTTCAATTTTTTCCTCTATTCTCAAGGACACGCAACTGGCCTAGCCTTATTTACAAGTTTGGTTTGATTGATCTAAAGGAATTAGTCAAGAGATTCAAATGCTAATTTCCACATATTGTTGTTTTGGGGTTGATGAATAAAATAATAATTTGATTATTGACGAATTAGGAGGAACTTTTATTTTATTGTCATTAAATTCCATTACTTTTCTTTTATCTTGTATTTGATCAACACAAACAGGAACCAAAGTGGTTAAAAAAGGAATAGTGGAAAGAGAAAGGGTTTGGCAAAAATTATGTGAGAAACTTGAAGCTATTTTAGTTGAGCTAGAAGTAGTCAGGAACTACTGCAAATGCAAGCCCAATGCCAACCCATTTTAACCTTTTTTGAGTTGACTCTGCAGCTTTATAATAACCAGAGCTACTACTAGACATTGGACACAGTGCAAACAACAACCCTTTTAACTGTATTCTCTGTACTCCTATCTCTCATATAATCATAGCTTCCCATTCCCTTCTTTTCTTCTTCCTAGCAGGCTACCACAGGGTTTCAAGAAGGGTTGTCATAGTAACAATTATTATCTTATAAAAACTATAGCAAGACAACCTGAAAGGTTACTTCTTCACTTTTCCTGTAGGTTCACACTGTTTGGGTGAAACTCAATTAATTGTCAATATCATATATCAACAAAAATAAGGGACCACTTTCCCTGCAATTATAATAATTAACATCTTATCTTCTTATCTCCTGTCCTTTTTACATCATGCTCACTTCTTCATTTTTCTATCCCTTCTCACAGTTTTATTATAAATTATAAATAATTCAATTCTGATTCCTTTAAGCATCTTTTGTCTCCATCTTTCAATGGGGTCCCAGCAACAGAGAAGCTAAGATTTATATTTTAATTTATCCACATACTATTATTTGAGAACCGAATCTTGTGAATCATGCTTTGGTTTCATATCCAGCATTTTTCCCCCAAAATGTTTCCTACATAGAGATTTATAGCAGTTAGATATTGATGCATTATTGTATTAACAATAATAATAACGTAAACTATTTTTCATGGTCATATATCATGTTTTCCAACATTCCAAAAATTATAATGCTTTTTTTTACTATGAACCATTATTGGTTGATGAATCGGAACATAAAAGAAATTGATACATTTTCGTATTGTTATATCCACGCGTGTGTGACTTTGGAACAAATAAGATTCAGGGAGAAACACGGTGCGTTCAGATTGTACTTGAACTGACGAACTATTTATGTTAAAAGAACACAAAATTTATTGACTTGCACACGTTTATGCAAGCCAAAAAGCACCCAAAATGCTAAAGCTGGTTTCCATTATTTAGAAATTCTGAAAAGGTCTGCCAGAACGGTTAGCAGTGCAGGCAAGCTTAAACAGCAAGCATTTCTTTACACTTTCTTTAAAAATATTAAAAGCAAGATGCCAAATATCAAATGAAAAAACTTCATCGTAGTTTATTTTAATGAGATCAAATTTAGATTTTGAAGATTACATAAACTAGAAATATGTGAATTGTTATTTTGACGTGACAATGAAAATAAAAACTGAAGTGTAAATGGTATTTATTTAAAAGATGAATACCGAGAGGTGCAGTAAGTGGAGAGCAGAGTGGAAAGAAAGAGGGTCCGCAATTACGCCTCACCGCTAGCTCCCAATCTACCTCGAAAAGCGTTCTCGGATACCAGTGACTACTTGACTAGCATATTTCGTCAGGATCTAACTTATTTATTACCTTTCACATTACTAATTCTTAACTCCTCAACACCTTTTTAAACACACTGCAACTTTCAAAATTACTGATTTTTCCAAATCACCATTTCTAAATATCAATTAATCTTTCTTATGCTATACCTCTAGAAACAAAAAATAATAAAATTCATAGAGATTTAACATAAATGAACGCAGAAAGTTGATGGAAAAAATTGATATGTAATTTTTGTTATATGGTGAGAGTCTTTTGTCCTTTGTTTTATATGTTGGCAAGTATATGCAGCCGAGGCCCACAGTACTCTTATCTTGATCTATCTGGGGCTTTGCGGCCCTTTCCGACGGTGGCGGAGGTAAGCTTGAAGGTTGCAGTGAATTTACTCATCTCCAGTCTTCTTCTGACATATGTCATGTGACTGTGGGGGCTACTTTGCTTCCTTTATCAAACCAAACTAGTAAAATTTCAACCCAACTTACCAAAGCATACATTACCATGCTGATTGATTCATGCACCAGCATTTCAACTCTTCCTTCTGCCCCACCTCCACCGCTATGTGGTCCCTCTTCATTCTCGACCCTTCATCTTAAATGCCCCAACCCTTTGACCTCTCCCCTTTCTGCACCCATCAACGGTGCATCGCTGAACCTTCCCTAGACCCAACCCCACACACCTCATCCCCACTTTCCATCCATGGCTCATCATAACTATTAACAAAATTATCATCATAAATGAAAGAGAGCTACACACATACATATACTCTCACATCACAACTTCTCTTTTATCTTTAATACTCTTCAATTTGAGTAGCAACTATGTACTTATGTCACTCTTCAAATATCTTTCATTATGATTATCATGCTAGTATCAAGGTCTTTTAAGTCTCCTTAGCTATAATTATCACCACATTTTCACCACATTTACAACTACCTTAAATGTTTAGTCTCTTAAACTCATTCCCCCACAGTACAATAATTTTTAAAATATGATAAATGAGAGAGATTCATAGATTTTCTTTCTAAAGATAAAATATCAGTCACAAGTTGCTATAAAAAGGGCTTCCACTTACAGTGACCCTGCTGGATATTGTTGTTGTTGTTGGTCGGTTAAGAGATAAATAACAATCTCTCTCTCTATCCTCTGCACTTTCTGCACTCTCCTTATACTATTTTATTCTTTCTCTCCCCCTCTCTATGATACAAACCCTACATCCAGAACCCGTTTCCTCAGCCCCATACTCTGCAGCTCTCTTTTCTCACCTTCCCCATTCTCATCTTTCATGGATGTGGACATAGTGAAGCCTTCCGCGTGTGACACCACCAACATGGACGTGATTGCAATGATGATGCAAATGGAAAAGTTCCCCGAATTCTCCGACCCTTTTTATACCACCCCACCTTACACAGAACCCGACATGCTGTCAACTGGAAGCTCCTCAACAACCGTTTCCACCATTTTTAACAACTCAACTCCACCGCCTCTTGCCGATCCACCACCGCCAAATGTTCTCAATTTTTCCAACAATGACAACAACCTTATCCAGCAACCTATGACACCTTCTCTCCGCCCCCCACAACCCAGCACCACTTCCTTCCCCTACCCTTCTGAGAAGAAAAACGCCATGGCGGCGATGAGGGAAATGATATTCCGAATAGCGGTGATGCAACCTATTCACATAGACCCTGAATCCATAAAGCCACCGAAGCGAAGGAACGTGAAGATTTCAAAGGATCCGCAGAGCGTGGCAGCGAGGCACAGAAGGGAGAGGATAAGCGAGAAGATAAGGATTCTGCAGAGATTAGTTCCTGGTGGTACCAAGATGGACACGGCATCGATGCTGGACGAGGCCATTCACTACGTGAAGTTCTTGAAGAAACAGGTGCAGACCCTGGAACAAGTAGGGGCAAATAGACAACACAATCACAATACCGTTGGTGCTGTCGGTTTCCCAGTAGGGATGTCTAGCTCCAACAATCTAAACTATTCTTCTTTGTTGATGAAGGGTTGCCAACCTTGTCAAGTGTTCGGTTCTACTTCCAAACAATTGCTCAGCTAGTTCATAATTGAGAGAAGATGCAAGGGAGGGAGTTAGTTTTCTTGTCTTGTTTTCTGATGGGAAGCAATGAGTTCTGTGTTCTGTTGATTGGTGTATGCATGGTTTGGTGGGTTGGGAAGAAAAAGTTTCTCCTTGTTATATATGACCATTGTTACAGTGAATTTCTTTTGCTTCTGCAATGGTCCCCTTCGGGTAATCAAAATTTCAATAACAAAATGGATCAATCTGTTCTACAATTTTCTGTTTTGTTTTCTATTTTATGCAACTCATCATGTCTCACGAAAATCTAATCAACCAAAGAAAAGTAGTTGTACCAAATACATAAAAAAATTGCAAAGAAAGTGTAAGAAAAATTGTTTGGGTTTAATTAAAAAATCGCAAATATACTTAAACTGAATAGTATGAAGAACACTTTGAAGATCTCAGGCTCTTTTGTTCACTTTATGACCTGTATATCACACTTTTTCCATGGAGATCAAATAATCTTAATTTTGTTTTCTAATAGTTAATGAACAAGTTTTCTATTTTTTTTTTTACTTTTTTATTCGGATCCGTTAGGGTTCACATGCAATGGACTTGGGTGCTTTAATTCAGCCTTGCTGATTGAAGTTACCCTACATGGCGCAGCATATATACACACGGTTAGTGATCATGATTCTCGCTTTTCACTCATCTCATATCTTCAAATGATTCTTGCTTTCATTTATCTACCATTATAGAAAAGTGATAAATACTCTACTTAATCTGTTGTTTTTATATTTTATAATATTTATTTTGATCTGTAGATTTTTATTAGTTGTCTTAATATAAAATTAAAATATCCAAAACTTTAATCTGCATTTACTTATTTCTGAATTCTCAGAATATTAGCATTATTCAAATATCTGGAAATGAACTGCATACATTTGATTATCTATGCAGGCAGGTGAATGAGGAAGTATGAGGAAGTATAACAGTAGGTTACTTAACATTATCTAGAAAGATCCAACAATTTATACAAAACATGAAACTTAACTTCAGCAAAGGGAATCCATTGACATTGACACTATTATTGAAATAATGTCTCTAGGTGCAATTATCAAAGGTAAAAAGTAGATGAAAGTTATTGGAAATTAAAAGATAAATGAATGCTGTTAGAAATGTAAAGACAAATGAAAGTTATTAGAAATTAAAATAATTTTAAGTTAAGAAATTCTCATAGGGAGGGGATGGAATATTTTTATTCATTTCATTGAAATAATTTATATTATAATATTTTTTTACAACTTATTTGATTTAACAATTTATTGTATATATTTGTTAGTTTCTTTTGCTTTCTTGTTTGTTTTTTGAACAAAAATTTAGGATGAAAAATATTGCACCAGATAGGAAATCTAAGAAATTACATTGTATATTAATTTTTTAATTATAAGTAATGGTTTTCTTATGATAGTTCTGATTTCAATATTTCTTTGGAAATGGTTCTACTGCTAAATATTTATGATTAATGATTTATTAATAATAAATGTTTTTAAGTTTAAATTTGTCTCTTCATTTAGTTCCTAATTTTTTGTTGTTTGATTTGCTTATTTTTTCTACAATATATATATATATATATATATATATATATATATATATATATATATATATAAATTAAGTTGAATGTAACATTACTTTAAATTATAAAAATTATAAAAAAAAGAAATTGAATGTAACATCCTTTTAGTTGAAAAATAAACTTAAATTTGTGAAGAAATAAATAAATAAATTTAAATACAATTAATACTTATTTTATCAATTCATTAAATAAAATGACTTGTTTAAATAAAAATATATATAAATAAATAGAAGTATTGAAACCTTCAATAAAAATTTAATTATTTAAAAAATCTAAAATTATAATTACAAAATAATATACTTTTACTTAGAAGCAGAAAATAATAATACAAATTTATATAATTATATTATTTTATGCCATTTTATATTTATTAACTAATTTATTGTTAATTAATTTAATAAAATAATTATAATTCAATAAACCATTTTATTGACTAAAATTTTAAGTTATAAATTAACTTGTCACTCTATATTTTATATTTTTAAACAATGATGATCTTAGAAATGTAATATAAAGATGGGGAGTGCCCAGTATTCTGAATATTGAAGGAAAGTTAATATTAGGAAGTTATAAGTAATTAGAATTGTTAATATATGAATATTTGGAATTGTATTTGGTAATAAAAGGTGTCCACTTGTACCATCCTTATAAAATATCATGGGATATTCAAGTATAACAAATTATTATGATGATTTTAGTCATATCATTGAAATAATTTATGTTCATATCTATTTATTCTATTTTTCTGCAATTTATTTGTTTTAATAATTTACTTGATATATTTTATCGTTTTTTCACTCTCATGTTTAAAGTAATATGTGTATCTTTAGAAATGTTTGTAAATCTTCAATTTATAAAAAATCAACATAGTTTTGTGGCTAAAGATCACCATGGAGATGATGAAATGCCTGTAAAGGAAGTATAAGTTTCCTTCCCAAAATAGTTATAAAATTATGTTTGTTTTTGTTGAAAAAAAAAATCACCAAGAACATAATATCATATATTTTATCCTCATTATTACTCATATATTATCATTCATATTCTTATTAATTTAAACATCAAATAGTCTTTTTTTTACCATTGAATTTTTAATCGATAGTCAAACATCATCATCAAAGTTTATTTTAACAGTGTTATTTTAGTGAAAATTTGATTATTATAAACAAATTTTTATGGATTTTTTCTATTTATGCTAGCATCTATAAATACTTTTAATTTAAATACATTAAAAATAATGTTAAGCAACTATAAAACATTAAATTCATAATACAACTAAAATTACTTTTGTGGTTATTTTTAAAAATAATGCAAGTATAAAACAAAATAATATTTAATTAAATTTTGAGTCTCTTATAATCAATATTTTCAATCTAAGTTATAAGTTCTTATTATTTTTTTTAGTCTAATAAACATTCAAATTTTTTATATATGTCAATTGAGTATCGTTTAATTCTGTTTAATTATACTTGAGGAATATTATTGTTACGAGTACGAGTTTAAATGGAGTATCTAAAAACATTATTCACAAATAGACATTTACTAAAGGATCTTTCAACTTCATTAAACCTCTCAACTTTTCTTTAACTTGATGTATATATATAATTTTATTTTCAATTTATTTAATTAATAACTCCAATTTCAACTTGTTTTTCACAACAATTTTTTTTCATGTCACTTTAAAGAATAACTACACCGATATAAGACTTCTTTCCATTCAATATTCAGAATCACGACTATTTTGTATATCAATTTTTACCATCTAACCAAAATTTTATCTTCATGAAACTATTTTGTCGATAATATTTTATCACTTAGAACAACTTATATTCCCGTTAAGTATATAACCCAACATCTCTCCATCCTTGTAGAGTTCCAGTTTGCCATAGCATGGATCTAAAGGGTCGTCTTAATATTGTTGTTATGATTACATTGTTCTTTCATTGTCATCTGAGTCTGAGTCTGATGAAGGGAACCATAATTACAGTGACAGTGGTTGTTACAAGAAGTTTAATGAGGAGGTCCAAAGACAATCATAATTATCATGATGTTGACTCATCTCACTCCCTATGAGATGGGAGGAGTATTTGAGCACGTAAGGGATAAGGAATGATGATGTCAATGATAAATCAACACATAAATGAAGGTACATTAATCACTTTATAATGGTGACTAATTAAATTAGTCTCATAACATGTTTATGTGTATGCTATGTGTGAAAGTAAGTCAGAAGCAAAGAAAAAATTATTTAAATCACGAAAAATTAAAAAATAAATATATTTATTAATGATTAGTATTTTTTATTTTAATATTATTATTTTAGTTGTGAATATTATGATAAATGTATATAATATTAATAAAATTTTTATTATAATTAATTATTTTAAAAACATAAACTATTATATAAAAAATATTTTATTACTATTTATAACACAACCAAATATGTATATGATATAATTGATTATGAAACTTTTTACATAATTCTTTATGTTTATGTAGAACGTTTAAAGCATATATTATTATTTATTGTTTTTCATATTTTTTTAATTATATTTTTTGTTTTTATGTTTCTTTTTTACACTTTTACTTTCAACACTTTTAAATAAATAAGGCCTTAAAATGATTAATTTATTCTAAATCAATGGCCATATTTCATATCAAGACCAAATGTCTTGATAAGATCTTAAATCTCGTGCATGTTGATCACAACCAGAATGCATGGCTAATAGTGTATTTTAGTGGCACTAATAATTACAATAATTAAATTTATAAATAACTTTACTTCGTCAAACACTCTATTGAGAATAATATCTTATGGTTTTAGAAATTTCGCCCATTGATTATCAATAAAAAGGTTATTTAGAACATTAATAAAAAGTATTTATAAGTTTTTTCCTTTCTCATCACTACTCTTATAGATCTTTCTATATATTTATTTTTTTATCAATTACATAATCAATGTATATTATGCGCACTTAAATTTTAAATTGTGAATCTTTCTCATAGGAGATCAAATTGTGTATATATATTGGTTATTGGTGTGAAATTAAATTCCAATTTAATTGTAATTTAATAAATATATTGTATATAAAATTTAGAATTATTTTAAATTAGATTAAATTCAATCTTCTAGTTATATTAAATTTAGATTTTTTTTTCAACTTAAATTTTAATTTAGATTTCGATTCGCTGGATTTGTCCTCATCTCGGTAACACTCAACTTAACATGAGATAGATTTCGGTAGATCTAATTTGATATGGTTTTAGTTCTACTAGACCTAACTTAATGTAGGTTTAACCTAGTTAGATCCAACTTAAATTAGGTTAACCTAAATATGAACAAATTCATCTTAATCGATGTCTAGTTCGTCCAACTTGACATGGTCCCAACTTGATATAACTTGACCTAACCTCCACTAATACATATTGATATGGATATGGCCTAGCCTACTTGACTTAGATCTGGACTGACTGAATTTAGGTCTAGACTGACTAAACTTGTATAGGCATGACCTAATCTAATTTGATCTAGCCTAACTTAGATCTTGCCTAACCTAGCTTGACTTGGACATGACACGTCCATCTTGTCTTGGTCCAACCCAACCTTTCATGAGTTGAGCCCAACCCAACCCAGTTCTAGCTTGCCTTGGTCTAACCCACTCCTTACCTTACATAATTGGAATTGACTTAGCTTCATCTTAATTTTGGACATTCAAAATCCAAAAAATTATTAAAATTTTATGCAGTCCATATTTTATCTATATCAAATTCAAATCCAATTAATTGGATTAGACTTAAAATTTTAAAAATGCAATTTTGAAAAAAATATGAATTTGAATTTGCTAAATCTATTAAAATAAACTTAAAAGTAATATGAATATAGATAATTATGAATTTATTTAAAGATTCAATTATTTTTACTTCAAAAAATTTCTAATTAATCTATCGATTATTTCATGCAGATACAAATTAGTAGGTAATTTATTCACATATTATTATTCACGAATTTGTATCTGTCAGTAAAATATATATTAATACATTATTGATGGATTTGTATTCATCATTAAAATATAATTATCTACGGATATGCATCCGTCAATGAAGTATAAGTTGTAATTACCTATAAATCTGTATTTATTGGTAAAATAAGTTATGATTGTCCACAAATCTTTATTTGTAAGTAAAATAGAAGTTGTGATTACTCACTATATTTGATAAGACACATGTAAGAACTTCAATACATATAATTATAGATAATATAGTTTAAGCTAATATCGAACTTCAATGCATATTTATATGCTTGTGGAGAATGTTTGTCTATAACTAAATCTATTTTTTAGAATAATTAATATCAAAGTAGATGTATGGTACTTATCCCATCCTTTAAGTTGTATGATACTTATCCATTTTTAACATCCTTTAAGTTAAACCATTCAACATATGTGTTGTCTCATGTATTGTATCTCTATACTATGATAGGTTTGTTATTTATTGAGAGGTTTCCTCCTCTACAATTGTATAAGATCTCTATAGTTTGAAGTTTATAACTACTTATTTCCCTTTTATTTCCGTAATGTTGTTATTATGTTGATTTTACTTGTCATATTATTTTTGTCTCTTAGATATTAATTTAGAATATGGACTGGAACAAGATTTATTTAAATCTCGCACCCATAGGCTTGAGCATGAACTTAGAGTCTAATAATTCAAACGATTTGATGATAGTCTATTGACACATAGCATATGATCTTAGTTGATTGAAATATTAAAGTTGATTAAGAATGTTAATCCTTATGTACTACTGTAAAGTAAAAATTAAGAAGTTACGAGAATGTATGTACATAACACCACCTACTAGTATACTTCTTTTAAATAAATAAGTTTTATAATTTTTCTTGTTCATAACAAAATAATTAAAAGATTTTATTTTTTGATTATTCAGTTCTACTTTATAATGAAAGCATATACTTCAACAAATTAAATATTAGGTAAAGGGACAAACATAAATGATAAGAGAGTAAAAATTGTTGTTTTTAACTTTGAGAAATATAGTAAAACAGAAACAAACTTTTTCCATAACAAAACTTAAAATTTTCATTAGAAAATAATTGTTTAATAATAATACGTATGGAGTGAATGAAATTAGAATAAATTGATATCACCAAAATTTCTACAATTTAATGTTAACATTTAAAAGATAAGACAAGGTGTAAAATAAACAAATTAACATTAATTAAAAGATTTGATGCTTAGGATAACAATTAAATTTTTCTTAAATACATCAGAGTGAAAACAATCACCAGAGAGTTATAATTTATTAGAAAAAAAAAAACATTTGCATGGAAAAATTCAATTTATTTATTTATATATTTTAGAGAGAAACTGTGTAGAACACCTTGTTTAGGTAAAAAAAAATATGTAAAGATTTATTGAGCAGCACAGTGAACGTCTGTTTTAGTCAAAAGCTTAGGAGATCCTTTAAGCTAAAACATTCACTATTACTAATTCATTTATTTGAGATGCTGTGTTTTTCTATTAATATTAAGGTTTTGCCTTTAGGGTTGCAATTAGATCTCTATCATCACTCTTAATTTTTTTTCTTTAATTCTTTTATTCTATTTTTATTATGTTGATTGTCTTCTTTTAATAAACTGAAAATTAATATAGTTTATGGTCCCAATCAAGATTTATTATTGCTACTATAACAACTATTTTACTTCTCCATTCCATTCATGAGTAAATAGAGAAGAACCATTAAAAAATGTTTCTTCACATCCTATGATCGATATTAATAATTTTCATCATTATTATTAATCGTTTCACATTAACAAAATCAACTCTTTTTTAACTTTTAACTTATTTAGTTATTCTTTTGATTTTTTTTTATATAATTCCATATCGGTTGTTCTTATCTAATTATACTATTAATCTTATTATTATTTGTCTACCAATTAAATAGAAAACACTTGGGTTAAGCTAAACTACATAATTAGAGAGGATTTTTTGTTGCCGAGTTAGACACGACTTTTCAATCATTTTCCATGTTGGATGTCACTTGAATCGAGCCTAACGTCACTTATATGTGATTGATAGTGTTTTTTTTATCAACATTTAAGACTAATCATTATGTATTGGTAAATATCTTGTTGACTTGATTAATTTTCTCCTCGCTTATACTCAAAACAAAAAGAGTGTGTATTAGTAAGTATTTTGTTGTGCGGATTCATAATCTTTTTATTTAAACTCAAGATTGAAGCTTAATATTCATAAACATTTTATTGACCTGATTGGTAGTCTTTTCATTTACGCTCAAAATTGACACTTAAATGAACATTTTATTGATCTAATTCATAGTTTCTTTACTTGCATACAAAAGCTAAGGTGGTATGCTAATAAATATTTCTAATTGGTAGTTTCTTTACTGATAACATTAAAGAAAATGTGAAATCCTTCACAATGGACACGTGGAATCTCAATACCCTCTTTAATTTATATATTTTTATATCAAACAAGACATTATTAATTATTAAATACTAATTACTAAATCAATTTTAAATTATCAATATGAATTTATTTGAGTTAATAGTTTGAAGAATTTTCAAATCATCACAATAGAGAATCAAGAATTAAATAAACGATACAAATAATAAACAATTAATAATAAAGAAAAAAGTGATTATACATCCCAATCTAATAAACTAATTATAACCTTAAAATAAATAAAATTTGAAATAAAAAACTAATCAAAATAAAATAAAAAACATTAATACTGAATACTCTAATTTATTTAATTTTCTTAGCTAAAATATATATTAGTTATTAACAAAGTGTGGAACATATGTATTTTAATAGTAAAAGTAAGTGAATCACGTAAAATAAAATTGATCTCAGCCAAATATTTGATCGTGCCGTAGTACGGATAAGTGCAATTAATCAATAGGAAGATGTTAAGTTTGATTTCCTTGTAATTAGCCGAAGTCAAGTGGGTGATATGGAGCATAAAAGTCAAATAGTATTTAGGCATAAATTAAGAATGTTTTTGGCAACCAAAAACACAATGGTTTTCAACTATTATACATTATTATGTTCTCTTGTCTCTTTTGCAGCAGCTAAACCCATACACATGCTACTACTTGAGCTGCTCTTTTAATTCAGAAGAGAAGGGCCCTAGGAGGGTGGAAGTAGGTTGCCTCCTGCAGCAAGGTCGAATTATTTATGTGTTCATGTCTGAAGGATCACGCCTCTTCAATAACATTGCTTTTTAATCCTCACAACAATCATCATTCAAATATACAAAAAAAATATCAAATAAAATATTGGGCAGAGATATGGACAAGGCACATCTACAGGGATTTCGACCCATGTGAGATATTCCACTACGGTCCCGGCACGCCAATTAAGATCACATTTTTAATTGCTTATTTATTGCAGAATAAAGACTAAAGAAGCAAATAGACAATGTGCAACCTGCAATCATCTATGTGCATTATCTCTACGCATTCCATGGTGCATTGTATCCTTCTCTCACAAATTCTTCCTTCTTATCATTCCAATTCCAATTTATATATACCCATCTTCTACATCTCTACCCCAACCACCCACCATTTCACTTTCCTTAAAAAACTATTTTTTAAAAACAGGCTAAGAGTAAGAGATAAGCACACCTCTCCCCATAAAAAAATTCATTCAACAATCCCAAAAGTTTTTAAGCAAATAAAGATTCAGACACCAAGAACAATTTCAACACCATACCAAAACCGACACCTATGTATGACTCTCACAATTGCTTCAAAGCCCAATAACGACATTCAATTTTCCAACTTGATGAATACTATCAAAAGCCCAAGATTGTTGTTTTCGTTTAGTCTTCCCTATCAACACTGTTCTACAACGATTTTACTTGATTGTGTTTATGTCGTGATCCACTCACGGATGTTGAATTTTGCATAGAAACTAACATCATTGACATTACACACCTTCAAAGCTGGAATAATATTGAGATGACAGTTTTAGAGAATGGACTTTCCTATGATTTGATGTGATATTATTACTCTTATTTTGTAGTCTTTGGAAAACTCTCATGCTGCCTTGGTCTATAAGAGATATATGATATAAATGTCTGAACCTATGTAGAAGTATCAATTTTGCTATTTCTCATATTTTTAAGAAGAGCGGTAGATGTGATGATAGATTAGTAAATATAGATATTAATTTTAGAGTGAATTTTATCTGGTATGATCAATTGTCTAGTAGTATTTGTATGGATTTTCTTAGAAATTAGTTTGTTATGCTGAAATATAGGTTTTCTTATAGGTTTTGTACCCATATTATTATTATTATTATTATTATTATTATTATCATAGTTATTTTATGGATTAATGAATAATTATTGACGAATTAAAATCGGACAAAAATAATTATTGACGAATTAAATTAGTTGATGAATTTTTCAGTAAATTGACTATCAATTATCTTTTTGATAAAATTTATCGGAAATTATTGATGAATATATATCCATCAATGATTATATGTCGATAAATCCAAAATTTTTGTAATGAACCATAATCAAAATTTTTGTAATAATCCATAATCAAAAGACTTTTTTGTGAAATAGCATAGAGGTTAAATTTTAGCTATATACATAAGTGAATTCCTTAATAACACGTGCTAAATGTTAGTTAATAAAAAATATATGACTTAGCTAACCAAGAGAGAGGGGGAGGAGGTAAATTAATTTGGAAACTTTTTCAAAGATTTTTCCTTTCTTTAAGTTCTTTTAAAACTTGTCTAATTTAAAAAAAAAAATAAATGTAATTAATTTAGGAATCAAGATTGGTTAACAATAATATAAAGAATATGAAAGAAAAGATATTGCACAAAAAGTTTATACTAGTTCAAATCACATTACATCTAATCTCAATTATCATTTTTAGAATAACTTAATTTCATTCTCTTTAAAAGTTTATACAATTGACTTTCTCCTTTTATATTTTCTTTCACCACTTAATAGGAAGAAAAACAAAAAAGAAAGACAAAAAATGAAAAGAAACGAAAAGAAGAAAAAAAAAAGAAAAGAAAAGAAAAAGAATTGCTACAAGAACTTGGTGAACTTCTATTTTGTTCTTGTCTTATGTTTCTCCAATAAATGTCTTTATAAATTCTTAATTTTCCTTCATCCATTTTTTTATTTTTGGCTTTTTATCTTCTGTTCTATTTTCCAATAGTTAAGTCTTAAATTACACTCTTTTTTCACTTTCTTTTAACTTTTCTTTTAGATTTAATTTGAAATATGGGATGATTGATATTCATTTTTAAGTGTCATAATAGTCTTCAATTACGTGCTTTTGTCTTTTAATTAACTTTTCATTTTCTTATTTACTATGTTTTACTTCAAAAAAAATATTATATAAAATACTCTATGCATTTCTTCTAATACCTAAGCACTTTAATATCATTGATCTAAACTTTCTGAGAATATGACAAGTTATCTTTCTTTCATGGCTTTAAAGAAACATATGCATATCACTTTTTATCATATTAATTGGAAATGATAATGATATTTATGAAATGAATAATATCATCATTGTACTCAACCAAAGTTTTATAGAATTAAAAATTTTGGCAATTTGAGATACTTTGTTTTGAGATTATAAGGAGTAAGAAATGCATACAGTTATAGTAACGAAAGTATACAGAATACTACCTTCTGTCCCATTTTTTACATTTTATGAATTTATCTAAAAGAGTCTCTTTCAATGGTGGTTAACTTCTCAAAAATCCTACTTTTTATGGAAGGCATGTCTACCTTACTAATACTAGGTCGGATATAACATATATACTAGGTTGGATATAACATATGTGATCAATCATCTCGGTCAATTCGTTGCTACTGTTACTACTGCTTCTCATCAAGATTTTTTGAGAGATCTTTGGTTGACGTTAATAGTGAAGTGAAACTTAAAGCCTTTTGTGATTTCGACTGAGCAGGATGCCCTGATACTTAAAAATCTATTACTCAATACATTATCTATCTTGAAACTTCCCTATATCAAAGAAATAATCAACCATATCTAGAAAAATTCTACAAAAGCTAAATAAAGAGCTCTTGTTTCAATTACAGTGAACTACAATGATTAAGTCATCTCATAAATGATCTTCATCTACCAAATTGAAAATTTGTTATAATTTATTGTAATAATCAGTTTGTCATAAAAAAATATATAAAAAAGATAGGCTGCCACATCATCAAAGAAAGAGGTCCAACAAAAATTAGTAAAACTTCTTCCTGTATTTTATAGTTTGCAACAAACTGACATAATAACTAAAGTTTTGCCTCGTTCAACCTTTCATTCTTTATTCCCTAATAATGGAATGTTAAACATTTATTTCTAATCTAAGGAGCTCTCAAAATCATAACTTGCAGATTTTTTTTTTCTATCACTATAAAAAAAATTATTTAAAGACTAATTTACCATCTACAATCTAATAGTATAAGTCATTAAAATCTTAATTATTTTGACTTAATTTGTGACTAAATTTAATCATATACTTTTATTTAGCAACCAAAATCTAATTTGGTGAAAATTAATAACTATTTTATTTATTTAATAACTAAAAATTGATTTTTAAATAATTTTTTTTTCTTATAATATATGCATTTCAATTTTTTGTGTTTATATATATATATATA
>Ga0209489_106977_pt1 | contig 17426 bp, 23 predicted proteins | sample SiratrowhiteBW_FD_187527 | JGI IMG/M metagenome (GOLD analysis project Ga0209489, IMG submission 187527) | Root nodule microbial communities of legume samples collected from California, USA - Siratro white BW (SPAdes) (version 2) | ecosystem: Host-associated > Plants > Roots > Nodule | place... | reverse complement strand
TCTTCACATATTGGGCAAGCACGATGTCTTTTGACACTATAACCACTCAGATTTCCATATGCTGGAAAATCATTAATTGTGCAAAATAACAATGCTCTTAAATTGAAATTGACCTTTTCATATGCATTAAAAACCTCAACGCCATCATTCCATAACAATCTCAAGTCCTCTATCAAAGGACGTAAATAAACATCTATCATTTCCCGGTTGCCTTGGTCCTGATATCATCATAGACAACATCATATATTTTCTCTTCATGCAAAACCAATACGGCAAATTATAAATAATTACCAAAACAGGCCACGAACTATGTTTGCTACTTAAATTACCGTACGGATTCATTCCATCAATTGCAAGACCAAGTCTGAGATTTCTTGGATCACTTCCAAACTCAGGATACAAAGAGTCAATTTTCTTCCATTGTGGTGAATCGGCAGCATGTCGTAACAACCCATCACATTTTCTTCCACTTGAATGCCATGTCAAGTTCTTTGCATTGTTAACATTGGCAAAAAAACGTCTTAAATGTGGTATAATTGGAAGATACCACAATACCTTGGCAGGAGGATCCTTTTTCATGTTATCTTCATCACCGTCATCATCCTTTACTTTGTATCTTGATACCTTGCATATGGGACACTTATGCAATCCTTCATATTCTTTTCGGTACAGTATACAATCATTTAGACAAACATGTATTTTTCGGTACTCTAAACCCATTTGACACAATATCTTCTTGGCCTCATAGTGACTGGTTGGCAATGTATTACCTTCAGGAAGTATTTCACGCAAAAATTCAAGTAACTCAGTAAAGCTTCTATCAGTCCACCCATTTCTTGCCTTCATATTAAATAACGGTAATACTGCTGACAAACGTGAAAAACTTGAACAACCAGGATACAATTCTGTTCTTGAATCATCTTTCAAAGAATCAAACACATGGGCTTGGTGGACACTCTCTCCTCCAATATCACGAATCATGTCATCCATGTAATCTTTAGAATATAGCTTAGAATGTTCACATTGATCTTGCTCAGAGGCATTTGGTAATTCTAAAACTTCACCGTGCCAAGACCACGTTGTATAATTCTTCAAGAAACCATCACAAAGAATGTGCTCTTGTATCAACTCAATATCTATTCTTTTTAAATTCACACAATTCACACACGGACAGTAATATTTTCCATTTCTTCCTGCTTCATTCCGTTTGGCAAATTCCAAAAAATCTTCAACACCTTTCTCATAAACATCACTTATTCGACTTGCATTTATCCAACTTCGATCCATCACAACGAGTAGTGAATGATTTTCAGATAAAACCCTAAATAAGTAAGATTAAATAGAAATTGTCGGGGATCGAACATCCCCGGACTCAGTACCCAAATGTGTTTCTTATATATTAAACTATACACAAAGGCCATTTAAGCATTCAAACCATACAAGCATTCCAATCATACAAGCAATCCAAACTAGGATTCTAATCATACAGATAACCATTTCAATCCAAATAACCATTCTAATTTTCCACTTCAAAGTAGATAAAGAACATACCTCTTGAAGAGCAGTGGTGACCCAAAACAGAGAAGTAGTGGTGAACCAAAACAGAGAAGACGAGCAAGCACATACACTCAAAGAGGCTAACATAGAACATACCCATTGAAGACCGAACAACAATGTTTAGTCTCGATCTCTTGCAATGCCACTACAGATTATGAATCTTTTGTGAATAACTCTTGCTTCAAGTGCTATAATTCAGCCTATAATATATTTTTTGTCTTAGTGTTTTCTATGTATTTTCTGTATCTCTCAATTTTTCTATATTCTCCCCCTTGAAAATAAAATCAATCTTCTCATTATAAATTTAATGTATTTGCAATTCTTAATCAAGAGTCTTTAATAATGAGAGATAAAATGTGTCAGGCACTAACTAAAAGAATTAAAATGACACTAAAGCTACATAGGGACGTGAATGGGCAGTACAGGTTTGTTAACCTTGGCTTATGTGGCAAGCATCATTCATAGAGAAGTGGAAGTAGAGTGTAAATAGTAACTTTATTTTTTATTTTTGACAACTTCTTAGTGAATTGGGCTTCCGAAAATCTTTTTTTTTTTATTTTTATCAAACTGGATCATAAATCTTTTTTATAAATGAACCTCCCTGTTAAATTAATTTGGGTTCACTTAATTTTTCTATTCAATTTATTTGGGTTCACTTAATTTTTCTATTCAATTTATTTTAAGATAGACCTAACACCTTTCTTTTTGTTGTTTTATTATTTTTTTTAAATTGTATTTCATCCTTTTCTTTTTATTATTATTTAATCAAACTTTATTTATAAAGTCAAAACTCTTTTTTAATATTTATCCTAAATGACAAAGAAACTAAATAACACATGTTAAAAAGTTTTTATTTTTGTATTTTATCTTTTTTTTCTTTTTTATTTGTAAAAAATAATTTTATTTGTCTAGACGAAATTGGGCGTTGACAGCTGCCCGTCCTTACTTAAATTTTACCAAATAATTTAAACTTTCAAAGTTCAGATTATTAGAGTAAAAGATAAGTAAGGACAAAAACACTAATTTTGTTCTGTTTAAAATAAATAAAAAAAAATAAAATTCGTAAATAGAGGTCGAGACCTTGTACTGAGACGAGAGGGTCACGTACCTTTGTTAAATCTCTGAAATGTCACTGAGATTATACAACCCTGCTGTAAAATGTGGAGATACGACATTGAGAGCTTTCTCCAACACAAATTGAAGGTACGACATTGAGTTCTTTCTTCAAATAGAGATATGACATTGAGTCCTTTGTCTAATAGGGATAACATTGAGTCCTTTCCCTAAATATAAACTGAATTGAAGATACAACATTGAGTTCTTTCTTCAAATAGAGATACGACATTGAGTCCTTCTCTTAATAGGATACAACATTGAGTCTTTTCCCTAAACATAAGGTTGACTTTATGGGTCACCTTTCAACAGTAGACATACAACATTGAGTCATTTCTCCCACTGTAATGACATTAAGTCATATTGAAGATACGACATTAAGTCTTTTTTTAAAAAAGAAATACGACATCGAGTCCTTTCTCTTTAGTGATCCGACATTGAGTCCTTTCTCTAATAATATCTTCTGTTGATTTGTATGAAGTTTGATTTTTTTCTTGTTGCAAGATGTATGTTAGATGCATCACAATGCATGAAATTTTTTTTGATTCATTCTTTATGAAGAATGCATTTATGAATGTATGAGATTTGATTTTTTTTAAAAAAAATGCATGTTAAAATGCATGAAAATTTGTTTGAATATGAATTTTTGATTTTGTTCTTTTTGAGAAATGCATATATGAATGCATGAAATTTGATTTTTTTCTTTTTGGAGAATGCTTTCATAAAACTTTAGATATGAACTTTTGATTTTTTTTGTTCTTTTTGAAAAATGCATATATGAATGCATGGAACTTTGTGAGCTTTCTGAATAAAAATGCATGCTTGAATGCATGAATTCTTTTTTCCTTTGTTTTTTTGAAGAATGCTTTTACGAATACATAAAACTTGATTTTTTTGTTTTGTTCTTTTTGAAGAATGTATATATGAATGCATGAGATTTATTTTTTTTAAATTTTGAATGAAAATACATGTTTGAATGCATGAAACTTTACTTTTGATTTTCTTGGATGATAATGCATATATTAATGCATGAAATTCTATTTTTTAATTCTTAAATGATAATGCATATATTAATGCAAGAAATTTTATTTTTCATTTTTTAATTCTATTTCATTTTCAATGCTAATGTATATGAAAATTTTTCAATGATTTCACAAATGATTTTTTTTTTTCAGTAAATTTTTCAAAGACAATGTTTCAAAAAGATATGTACAAATTTTCTAAAAGAGAAGGCATGTATAAAATATTTTTCAATGATTTTCAAATGTTTCAAAAAGAATATTTTTCCACCAATTTTTCCCAATGTTTATTCAAAAATTATGTACAAAGATTTTCCAAGTATATTTTTTTATGTACATTCAAATGGTTTTTTTTTTGTACAAAGAATTTAAAAGATCTCAAGAATATGTACAAATGTCAAAGTGAAAATATGTATAAAAATTTTTGTCTTTTTTTCAAAATTTCACTGTGTAGAATCAAAAGTTCTTGGTAATCATTGAGTTCACGGGATACCAACTTCCCCTTTTAAGAAAATTCAAGGTCATCTGTAGCTAATATTAACATGGTCTAACCATCAACTTTCCTTTTGGAAACATTGCTTAGATGCATGCTTAAACCCATGGGTAAAAGATAAGTGTTTAGGGAATTTGAGGTATTAAAAAGATATTGGGGAGCAAATCTTTTGACATGATTGCCCCACTTTTGGTGTGTTGAACTGACTATGTGAGCTTTAAGCTTTGAAAAAAAAAATACGGGTAGTGTAAAAGGCTGGTCCTAAAAGGAAGACAATTCATGCAAGCTGCCTCAATTTGTATGTACAAGGGGAATGATGAGATTTGTGTGTTTGGTAAGGTGACAAAAATGGTATAGCAAGGGTACAGATCAAACTAGATTGTCCTAGTGTTGTATGAGGAAAGGCAAAGGTACTGAAAATCGGATTGCCCTAGTTGGTATGTGTGATGAGATATATGTGAGGGAAGACAAGGGTACTGAAAATCGAATTGCCCCATTTACTTCTAATATCTCAATATCAGTTGAACGGTGTGTAGATGACTCTCTTCTGAAAAAGGCATTCTAATAGACATCTTTTTTTTTTTACATTTTTCTTTCATCTTGTTTTCTTTTTTTTTTTCATTTTTTAACACGTATTGTCTGTCACGTCCTCTTGTTATAAAGCTAAACTTTCTGAAAATCATTACAGTCACTCTTCAAACTTTATTAGGCTTGTAACATGACCACATGTTACAGGATTGTGAAGAAAAGGATATAAAGACTCAAAATTTATTTGTGGGCTTGAGAAGTTTAACAAGGACCATCAACCAATATTGTAAATAGTCAAGGTATTCTTCTATGAGCTTTCCATCATCATGTTCCTTTTTCTTTTATTTTCTTTTTCACTTTTTTTCTTTTTTTTTTCTTCTTTTCTTCTTTTTTTTTTCCTTTTTTCCTTTCTTCTCACTTTTCCTTCTTTTTTTTCTTTTTTTTTTCTTTTCTTTTTCATAAGTTTCGGATGTAAAACTTTCATTTCTGATAATACTCCTTCTTTGATGAATTAGGAGCTTTTGACATTCTCTTTCTTTGATGAATTTCATCCTTGGGATCCTTGAGTTTCGACATGTTGATGATCCTTGTTTAGGGTATTTTTGAAAGAAAATTTTATTTTTGGCTCAAAAAGGGTGTAAAAGATGTGTAAAAGTGTTTGGGATGAAAAAACATGGCCATATATCATTTCGAATCATGATTGCTTGATTTCTCAAAGAGTTTAACAATGGAACAAAATTAATGACTTCCTACGCATGTCATTTTTATTTATTTTATTCATTGTCCTATCTTTTGCTTAGATCACCCTTTCGACTTTTCAATCTAAGGACTTTTGTTTTTTTTGTTTTTAGAAAAATGCCCCCTAGAGAACTAGGTTTAGATATTCAGAAAATAACCAAATGAGATAACACAACAGCTTAAGCAAATCCTCTTGTCTGAGAATTGTATAAATTTTGAGACTTTTTTGGAATTTTTAGGAATCTTGGGAAGGCCAGAAAGGTAGCAAGCATCATGTATGCAAATTTTTTCTTGGAAAAACCAATGTTTACTTTTATTAAGCATTTTGCTTGAATGATCCCTATTTTATTATTATTCGCAATCTTGTGAATTCAATGATCCATGAACAAATGACTCACCACATTTTCTATTTTGAAAAAAAATTTCCATAACATGTGCAACAAAACAAAAACTTGTCAAATGAAACTTTGAATTTCATAATGGAAAAAATGAAGGAGTACAAAATTACACAAAATCTATATACAAAAATTTCCTGTCATCACGGAATCATACTAAGCATAAAACTTTTTGACTGAATCAGAGTTAACTGGCAATGGTAACTTTTCCCCATCCATCCTTGTGAGAATTAATGTTCCTCCTGGTAATGCCCTTTTTACCACATAAGGAACTTCATAATTAGGCATCCATTTTCCTCTATTATCCTTTTGAACTGATATGATCTTTTTTCATCACCAATTCATCTTCTTGGAATTCTCTAGGGCGAACCTTTTTATTAAATGCCCTTTTCATTCTTCTTTGGTATAACTGCCCATGACATACTGATGCGAACCTTTTCTCATCAATGAGATTAAGTTGATCATGCCTGGCCTAAAACCATTCTGCTTCTTCTAATTGGGCTTTCATCAGTACTCTCAGAGAAGGAATTTCTACTTCAAAAGGGAGAACTGCCTCCATTCCATATACCAATGAGAATGGTGTTGCCCCAGTTGAGATTCTTACTGAAGTGCGATAACCATGCAAAGCGAAAGGCAACATCTTGTGTCAATCTTTATTGTCACTGTCATCTTCTGGATGATTTTCTTTATATTCTTGTTTGCTGCTTCAACTGCTCCATTCATTTTTGGACGATATGGTGTAGAATTATGATGTTGAATCTTGAATTCTTCACATAGCTCAAACATCATCTTGTTATTTAAATTGGTAGCATTATCAATAATGATTTTGCTAGGTAGACCATATCTGCAAATGATTTCCTTTTTGATGAATTTGGTCACTACTTTTCTTGTCACATTGGCATAAGAAGCAGCTTCCGCCCATTTGGTGAAGTAATCTATTGTCACTAGGATGAAGCGGTGTCCATTTGAAGCCTTTGGCTCAATAGCTCCAATAACATTTATGCCCTATATGGAAAATGCCCAAAGTGCGAATAGAACCTTTAACGTTGTAGGTGACATTAATATTGTCTGCATATGCTTGACATTTATGACATTTCCTTACATGGATGCAACAATCAGTTTCCATAGTCAGCCAAAAATACCTTGCTCTCAAAATCTTTCTAGCCATTGAATGACCATTCATATGAGTTCCAAAGGTTCCTTTGTGAACTTCCTTTAAAATCAACTCTGTTTCTTTTACATCTACACATCTGAGGAGCATCATAATTCCTTTTGTATAACACATCCCCATTTAACACAAACTTGGCAGCCAATCTTCTTAACATTCTTTTGTCATTTTCATTGGTTTCCTCTGGATATCCTTTGCTTTTGAGGTATCACTTGATATCAAAGTACCATGGTTTGCCATCTGATTCCTCTTCTATGAAGGAACAATAAGCAGTTTGTTCATGACCCTTCATCTTGATCATAGGCAACTCTCCCTCTTGACTAATCTCAAACATGGATGATAGAGTAACAAGAGCATCAGCCAATTGATTCTCTTCTTTTGAAATATGCTGAAATGTTACTGTGTCAAAATATTCCAACAACCCCCTTGATATATGCCTGGTAAGGGATTAATTTATGATCACGAGTCTCCCATTCTCCTCTTATCTGATAGATGACAAGAGCAGAATCACCATATATCTTGAAGCTCTTTACCTTAAAATCAATGGCAACTCAAATCCCCATAACACACGCCTCATATTCAGCTATATTGTTAGTACAATCAAAGCATAATCTAGTTGTCGTGGGTATATATTGTCTTTCAGGGGAGATAAGCACTACTCCTATTCCATGCCCTAGTGCATTAGAGGATCCATCAAAAAATAGAACCCATGTATCATCATCATCATCCTTTTTAAAAAGAGACAAAATTTCTTCATCTGGAAATTTAGGTTGCATACGCTGATAATCCTCAATAGGTTGTGAGCCAAGTAGTCTACTAGAGTACTACCCTTGATAGCCTTTTGATTAACATACTGTATATCATATTCTAACAACAACATTTGCCATCGAGCTATTCTTCCTGTGAGAGCAGGTTTTTCAAAGATGTATTTGATTGGATCCATTTTGGATATTAACCATGTAGTATGACTCAACATGTATTCTCTTAATCTGTGAGCGACCCAAGCTAAGGCACAACAGGTTCTTTCCAATGCATAATATCTTTTTTCACAATCGGTGAATCTCTTGCTCAGATAATAAATAGCATTCTCTTTTCTTCTTGTTTCATCATGTTGACCCAGGACACATCCCATTGATCCATCTAATACTGTCAAATACAAAATTAGAGGCCTCCTTGGAACCGGCGGATGCAGTATAGGGGGTTCTTGTAAATATTTCTTAATTTTGTCAAAAGCTTCTTGACAGTCTTCATTCATTCTACAGATTCTTACGTAGCAACTTGAATATTGGTTCACAAGTGGAAGTTAATTGGGAAATAAACCTGGCAATATAGTTTAGTCTCCCTAGAAAACCTGGAACCTCTTTTTCTGTACAAGGGTGTGACATTTCTATAATCGCACGAACCTTGTCTGGGTCCACTTCAATTCACTTTTAACTCACAATGAAACCTAGAAGCTTTCCAGATCTCACACCAAAAGTACATTTTGCCAGATTTAATCTGAGCTTGAACTTCCTCAATCTTTCAAATAGCTTTCTCAAATTAACAAGATGCTCTTCCTCGGATTTGGATTTGGTGATCATATCATCGACGTACACTTCAATCTCCTTATGCATCATGTCATGAAAAAGAGTGACCATGGCCCTCTGATATGTTGTTCCAGCATTTTTAAGCCCAAAGTACATTACTTTATAACAAAAAGTACCTCATAACATGATGAAAGTAGTTTTCTCCATATCTTCAAGTGCCATCTTGATCTTATTATACCCAGAAAATCAATCCATGAATGAATACAATGAAGAGGTAGTAGTGTTGTCAACCAAAGTGTCAATATGTGGAAGTAGAAAATCATCTTTCGAACTGGCTCTATTCAAATCCTGATAATCCGCACACATTCGTACTTTTCCGTCTTTCTTTGGCACAGGCACAACATTGGCCACCCATTGGGGGTATTTGGCTACCGCCAGAAAACCCGCATTAAATTGCTTTTCAACTTCTTCTTTTATCGTTAATGTCATTTCAAGTTTCATTCTTCTTAATTTCTGCTTGATTGGAGGACATTCAGGCTTCAGAGGTAATTTATGTTGTACTATATCAGGATCTAAACTAGGCATATCTTGATAAGACCAGGAAAAAGCATCCCTGAATCCTCGCAAAAGAGTATGCAACTGCTTTTGCATTTCTTCTGTCATAGTGGTGCAAATCTTGACTTGCTTCTCTTCTCCCTCTTCTCCCAAATTGATTATCTTTAATTCCTCCTGATATGGCTTTATTTCTTTTGTTTCTTATTCCACTAATCTCAATAATTTTGGAGGGGTCTCGCAGTCTTCATCATAATCATTTTCCGTATCATTGACAGGGAGAGAAAAATTTGGACACAAAATTTTGAATTTTCAAAATCATCACGTCTGCAATTATATACAACAATAAATATGCAGAAAAAGAAAATATGAAAACATGAATTTATTATGCAAATTGATATTGTTACTAAAATTCAAAACATAGGGTTTTAAGCCAAAGTGACTTTATTTTAAAGGAAAAACAACCAAAATACTAAAAGATTACATCTCTTCAGTGGTATACACCATAGGTAAATCTTTGAACTCCCAATTGTTAATTTGTGCATCAGGAAGACAAGGGTGCACAAGACTCAGCTCTTCATCTTCCAGCATTTCTTCAATCATTGCCACTTGGTCAGAATTTATCCATCAAGAACTTCGAAAAGTCTGCTCTATGTCACACAAAGTAATTCCCTTGTCTTTCAGCTTGTAGCCTCTCAACTTGGATATGTTTCTTTCTTTCTTTTCCTCTATCATCTTCTTCTTATCTTCCCAGGTTGATTTATACCCCAATCCATACCTTCCTTTATTTTTAGTCAACTTCAGTGGATGAACAGGTCCTTAATCATTTTTGTCCAGTCCTTGTCCATATTTGTATCCTTCCTTCAGCATAAATTTTGCCATCATCAATGATACATTTGACAAACACAAATTGACCCTAGGAGGTTCCACATACATCATTCCCATAATCTCCAAAGCCTGGAAAGAAGTTTCAAGAGCTTCTTCAGCAGGGAGAGGATAATGGCTTGCTCACAAGTAGATCTTCTTCTCCAGAAACTATTATTAGCTTATCATCAACCACAAACTTGAGTTTTTGGTGCAAGGTGGAAGGTACAACTCCAGCAGTATAAATCCAAGGGCGTCCAAGCAAACAACCGTAGGCAGGAAGGATGTCCATCACTTGAAATGTTACTTGAAAAGTACATGGTCCCACTTTAATGGGTAACTCAATTTCACCCATAACCTCTCATCTACTTCCATCAAAAGCTCAGACAATCATGGTGCTTGGGCGTAGATGAGCTCTATCACAGGGTAACTTATCAAGTGTAGTCTTTGGCATCACATTCAGAGATGATCCATTGTCAATGAGCACTCTAGCCAGGACATGATCCATGCATTTTACAGAAATATGCAAAGCTTTGTTATGACCCCTCCCTTCTGTAGGTATTTCTTCTTTAGTAAAAGTAAGATAATCATTAGCAGTGATGTGACTAACGATACCTTCGGTCTAGAGAAATGTCTCGTTTAACATGAGCTCTATTAAGAATTTTCATCAACAATTTTCGGTGAGAAGTGGAATGCATTAATAACTCCAACAGTGAAATTCTAGCTGACATTCGATTTAGTTGATCTACAACCTTATACTCACTTTGTTGTATGAATCTTAGAAATTCACATGCTTCTTCATTAGAGATTTCCTTCTTCGCATTCCCTTCCTGCTCTTGATCGTTTTAAGGAGCTTTGCCTTTTAAGAAATTCTTGCTGTTTCCATAGTCACTTCTTCGTTGGCTTTTTCATGACTCATATCTCTTCTCAATTTTGCAGGAGCGAAAAGACGACCACTTCTTGTCATTCCCCCAATTCTAGTGATATTATCCACAGTCACTTTGACAGTATCTGAAACTTCAATCTTTTGATCTCCTTTAGGTTCTTGTTTTAGAACATTAATTTCATATTTCCATGGAACTGCCTTATCACTTCTGTATGGAAAAGGAGATGGAACTTGGATCACCACAAGATGCACTCCTACAAGCACTACTGATTCTCTAGTGACATGTATCACTAGTGGTTCGGGTTTTGATATGCCTGATTCTTCACCAATTTGAACAAACACTTCTTCTTTCTTTTGATGACTAATCTGCAATAGGTGTCGATTCATCAAATTCTATAGAATATCTTTGAATTCAGAACACTTTTCAATAGAATGACCATTACTAGCATGAAACCCACACAAAGCATCTGACTTGTTCATAGGTTTGAAGTAACCTGTTTGGCAAATCAAAGAGAACACATCCTTTAGGGGGCTTTTGATATCTCTAACACTTCTTATTAACCTTTGACCTTCTTCACTTATAAGAGCATTTGTGAAAGGTCCTGCATGTCCCGATAAAAGGTTCTTATCAACATTCGGCTTATTTTCTTGGAATGTCAGCCACCCATTGTCTATCAATGACTGAACTTTGTATTTGAAGGCTTTGCAGTTCTCAATCGAATGTCCAACTGCCCCACTATGATAATCACATTTGGCATTAGCATCATAAAACTTGGGGTAAGGAGGTTGCAAGGGTTTCATGGGACTTATTGCAACAATAGCCCTTTGAAGGAGAGTTAGAAGGAGTTTTGTGTATGACATGGGAATTGGAGTAAATTGAACTTGCTCTAAAATGAATTTTGACCCTGAGTCTGATTAGAGTTTGACCCCCCTTCATTCTTTCAATTTGGCATAGGGATTTGGAAATGTTGTTGATTCCCTAAAATTGTATTAGCCTTGTAAATAGTTGAGGGATAATAAACTGTGGTCGAGGCTACCTGGCCATCACTCTCTTTCTCTTTACCAGAATTGAACCCAAACTTTTTGCCAGTAGAGGTTGCAGATGAACCTTGAGCTATTTTTCCAGTTTTCCACCCAAGCTCTATTCTTTCTCCAATGATTACAATGTCAGCAAAGTTGGAAGATACACTGCCCAACATATGTTCATAGAAAGGGGATTGTAACGTACTCATGAACATTGTCACCATTTCTCTATCATGCAATGGCGGTTCTACCTGTGCATCCAACTCCCTCCATCTTTGAGCATATTCCTTGAAGGTTTATGAATTCTTCTTTGACATATTTTGAAGTTGGAATCTATCAGGAGTCATATCAACATTATATTTGTATTGTTTCAAAAATGCATCCACTATGTCATTCCATGATCTAATTCGAGTTGGTTCTAGACGCATATACCAGCTTAGAGCAGTATCTGCTAAGCTGTCTTGCAAGAAGTGCATCAACAATTTTTCATCCCCAGCATGTGCCGCCATCTTTCTGCAATACATAGTTAGATGGTTCCTGGGACAAGAAGTTCCTTTGTACTTCTCAAATTCAGGTACCTTGAACTTGGGAGGAATTACAAGATCAGATACCAAGCATAAACCAGCAATATCCCCAAATCCAAAACTACCACCTCCTTCAATAGCCCTAAGCCTTTCCTCCAAGAATTCCAGCTTAGTCTTAGATTCTTCAACATCTTAAGGTGATCTCTGAATTGCTGGCTCTATTGTTGCTCCTTCGCCTGTTGCCACTTGAACAATTGATGGTGTTCAGTAAAGACCGCTGCCCCAGCATTGGCATTTATGGGTCCATCACTTGGTTGCACTTGAATTGGCTCCGGTTGACTCACTGGTATGCCAAAAGAGTCAACTATGATGTTAGGAGTTGCAGCATCATGCACATTTTCAGGTGGAGTATAATTAGGAGGCAAACCATATGGAGGCCATCCACTATTTCCTTGAGCAGTATTGGTTTGAAGTGCTCCAATCTGTAGCATCGCAGGATTGGAAGAAGTAGCTTCATCATTTATGGTTGCAGAATTATCCTTAGTGTTTTTCAGAGCAACTAATGCTTCAAGGATTTGACCCATCTGATCTTTCAATTGGTTGACATCATTTTTCACGGTTTCCACTATTGCACCCAAGTCTTCTATCCTTCTGCGATTTGCACGAGTTTCTTACGACTGTTGTGGAAATTTAGTCGTTATTTTATTTACAAAAGAATTAGCAAAAAGAAATTGATTTTTTTTTATTTTTATAAGAGTATGCAAAAATAATAAAAAAACATGAATGCAAAGAATGCGAGTTCTGTTATGAATTTTTTTTTATTATCTTTTATTTATTTACAAGAGTATGCAAAATAAAAATAAAAACATGAATGCAAAGAATGCGAGTTTTGTTATGAATTTTTTTTTATTCTCTTTTATTTATTTACAAGAGTATGCAAAATAAAAATAAAAACATGAATGCAAATTATCCAAGTTCTGTTATTTTATTTTACAAAAGAAATGAAATTTTTTTTATTTTTATTCTCTTTTATTTATTTACAAAAGTATGCAAAATAAAAAGTAAAAAACATGAATGCAAAGAATGTAAGTTATGTTATTTTATTTTACAAAAGAAATGAAAATTTTTTATTTTTATTCTCTTTTATTTATTTACAAGAGTATGCAAGATGAATGCCAAGACTGCGAATTCAAGAACTAAAAAGATGCGAAATACTCATGGAGACTTAGCAGGAATATGCTTTTATTCATTACTAGGAGACGAGTTGTCAAATGACAACTTTATTACACTGATTTAAAGCAAAAAAGAAAAAAAGAACAAAGCAACATAAAGACTAAGTAATCTAATTCTTGTTGCAAGCCACCACATCCTCATTACACTTATTTAAAGCAAACAGAAAAACAAAGTATCTAATTCTTGTTACGAGCCACCATATCCTTCATCAAACCCACCAGCCACTTGCAGTGATCTAAAAAGGTTTCTACTTCCTTTGGTAACGTACGGAACGTCAAAGATGCATCAGCCTCCCTTAACATTTTTGGAACACCTTTTATGACCCCATTAGCTAGAGCTGCTAGTTGGGAAAAACACGTCTTCTAGTGTTTAGTAATATGCTCATGCTCTTTCAAGTGTTCTTCCAATTGAACAATCTTGGCTAAGTAATTAACCTCCTCTTCTAACCGTCGCACACGCTCCTTTCTTACCTTATCCTCCCCTTCTCTTATTGAATGTTCCATTTCATCAATTTGAATCTGGAAATTATGAATGTGGTCAAAGATTAATTTTTGTTCCTTCTCCATCTCCTCATACCATTGTATCCACTGTCTCTCTGTAGCTAAAGCCTGATCTCTTTACTGAATTAAACCTTCTAAACGGGCATTGAGAGCAGTCAGGTCTTGTTTGAGATTGGTGTTTTGCTTTTCCTCTCTTCTTTGTTTCTTCACAGTCTTCTCTTGATCCTTCACCAAGCTATCATAGCTGTGACGAAGATCAAAGAGTTTACTGGTCAGTCTGACATTCTCCCCTTTCAGCTCATCCACCTCTTGTTTTAACTACTTGACTTCTTTTGATTCTTCAGATTCTTGTTCTTGCTCCAACTCTTCCTTTGGTACTTCAGGAACACACAGCTTGAAGGGCAGCTTAACCATCCAAACTCTTTCCACCAGCCACCTTTCATATGATATCTCACTATCATGGTCCAAGGTCTAGTGTCCTTCCCCTGAATGACCATCTTATCCCAAGCTCTTCGAAGTTCTAGAAGTATCTCAGCTGATGAACCCTCTTCATAAAGAACTAAAAGAGGTTCTAAAACAACATAAATAGGAGGCCCTGCTATCAGGTAACCAAACTGTCTCTGAGCAAGCACAGAATTGTAGTTGATACAACCTTTAGTACCTATGAGAGTGGTACATTAACCCTTTTATAGCATTGGTACACCAGACGGGTTCTCTATTGCCATGCTGGCTGCCATTGAATTTTCTTTTGAGTTAAACCAGCCAGACATTGAGCCCATTCATTCGCTCCCTTTGTCTCCAGCCCCTGTTGCTTAATTGATTCCACTGGACACTTAATACCTACAACCCTTTCTTCGAAGCGAGCAATCATCCAAACAAACAAAGCAGGTAAGCAGTAAACTATCAATTTTCTCTTGAGTGACACTGGTCAAGAGCTATGTAAGTGTCAGCCAAGATTGTAGTAACTGGATTTTCAGCACGAGTCTTGAAAGCGAAAAAGACCTCGATAGCGGCATCATCTACCAAACTACCAGCCTTCGAGAACACATAACTCCAAAGAGAGCTAAGGCTAAAACATCCATATAAGCATCCCAACTTTCTTCCTCACAAGAGTCGGTGCAAATACTAGAATAAAACCCTTTATATTATATAGCTCAACAAATTCCTTCTTTAATTCCTTCACAAGTATTTTCATGATCTCAGATAGGGTGTACATAGAAAAAGGTTGTTCCAAGTGCTGATAAGGCATCATTTTGTTTGTTGGCATGTCCAGGATTTGTGAGAATTCTTCAAAAGTTGGCACCAATTGAAAGTCACAAAAGGTGAAGTCCTAGTGAAGGATCATAATACTGAGCTAGGGCAGTAATAGCAGGTTTTTGCATCTCTACTTCCAGCAATCCCAACAAGTTCCCATATCTACTCCTGAATATAGTCTTCTGCACTACCTTGAGCTTCTGTCCTAGTTCTCTGAGGACAGTCAAATCACTCTTCAGCACTTTGACTCTTATCTTCTTCTTCAAGCCTCGTACTGCAATACTTCTCTCAAATCCAGATTCCACGTTAAGTTTCATGACGTATTCCACACTTTTAGTTTCACTGAAATACCGCAAGGAAAATGCTTTTACTGTAATGAATATGTATTTTGAAAAAGTATGTGAAAAGAAATGAGATTAATTTTTTTTCACAAATCAATTTTTCAAGATTGTTCTTAGCCTACTCTCACAAATTTCTTTTAAAAATAAACGATCTTTGTTTTGTAATGCATGCAAAGAAAATGATGTTGACTTTTTTTTGTTCAAGGCACATGTAGTTTCATATGTAGAACAAATAACAAGCGGACCATTGAGCTGCAAAATTCTCCCTTAGTGTCTAATTATGGTTTGACCTAATGGGTAGAGTGCTAGGATTTTTACATGAGCTCACACAGGATAGTTTTGCCTTAATTCCTATTAAAGGCCACTAGAGTCACGACCCACTTTACCACACATTCACATCAGTCAGTAATGACCTTTATAGATATGAGAATAAAGCAGACTCTAGCTGGAGCTTTCACAACGACCAGGAAAGGAAATACATCCCCTAATCTTGCTACGCGACACCTCTATTTCTAAACTTCACAGACCCGGGTATAGGGCCCCACTCATGATGGGCAAATAAAATATGTGTGAAGGGAGAAAAATGCAAACCCAAACCCCACCTGCAAAACACAGCTAGAAAATTCCCAAGCAGATATATATATATAACATGTCTTCTACCCTAGGGTTCAATATTTCAAGTATTTACTTACCTGGATACGCTCTTGCACTGTAAATTAAAATATATAGCATGCAATATATACAAAAAATAAAAACATGATATGTGAACATAAATAGTCCTAAAAAATGATAAACAATATATCCACCAATATAAATAACAACAAATATTATTTACAAAAGGAATAAACAGAAAAAGGTAAAATAAACATTAGAAAACCACACAAATTTTACTCATTTAATTAAATTGGCCTGACTCTCTAAAATTTCCTAAGTGGAGTCGCCATCGGTTTGGATCATGAAGGGGCGATCACATATTTATTTTTTAAAATATTTATATTGAGAATGGAGTCACGACTATAATTTTTTATGGGAAAACTATAGAAAAACCAAAAATAAAAATGCCTACGAACCAGATTCAGGATTCGGGAGTCGGTTACGTGTGGGAAAGGTATTAGCACCCCACAACGTCCGTCCTAAGACGATACCTTTAATTAAATAAATAGAAATAAGTATGATTTTACAAAATGTTATTTTTTCATAAAAATAATAATTACAACAAATAAGAATAAATATATATTTACAAAAAATACAGACTAAGAATGAACAATAAGCTAAAAAAATAATAACAAAGACAAATTTTTATTTTTTATTTTTTGAGCCCGACAAGAATTAACCTTGGTCCTACATATTTCCAAAGGAAAATCAGAGATCACGTATTTCTAATTTGAAAATTTTATGGTGTTTGGTATTTTTTATTTTTTGAAATATTTGTATTTTTATTAAAACTGTTTTTATTTAATATTTTTTCACTTATTATTATTTCTGAAAATGTTTTACTTTTGAAAGTATTTTCAAAGCTGTTTTGAATTTAATATTTTTATGTTTTTGAAAATTTATTTATTTTTATTAATTTATGAAAATGTTTTATATATTGTTTTATATTTTTATACTTTAATTACTTTTATTTTTACTAAAGAGAAAATATATATATATATATATATATATATATATATATATATATATATATAATATAAAAATAAAACATATAAATA
>Ga0209489_106976_pt1 | contig 17426 bp, 7 predicted proteins | sample SiratrowhiteBW_FD_187527 | JGI IMG/M metagenome (GOLD analysis project Ga0209489, IMG submission 187527) | Root nodule microbial communities of legume samples collected from California, USA - Siratro white BW (SPAdes) (version 2) | ecosystem: Host-associated > Plants > Roots > Nodule | place: USA... | reverse complement strand
TATATATATATATATAGCAGTTTAAATTGTTCTTTATTCTGTAAGTTATAGTTTAATTTACTTACAAGCAGAGTTTTACATACCCATTTTAAGAAATTATTATTAAGATCTGAGTACTTGGAGTACGCAAAACCAGTGCAAGGTGAATCCAGAAATATAACAAGCATCCCATACAAAACAATCTTATCAACTTTATGTCCCTCACAACCACTGACAAATGTTGGATTGCGTAAATCACACATGCATGGCTTCCTTATTATAAAAGAAATCTTTTTATATTTTCTCAATTTATTTGTAAAGATTTTTCTTAATTGAACTCTTCGTTTTTCTTTTCATGTTAACATATATTAGAGATGATCATTAAAGCTATAACCATGGATTACGAGAAACTTAACGTACAGGTGCAGGCAAAATTATAACCATGGATTATGAGGAGGAGTCATTTGGTGGATATATGGACAAACCAATGACTCATATGCACCGTGGTAAGTATCATGCAAATTATATCAATGCTTTTATATCTAAATACAAAAGAAGTAATTAAAGTTAAGTGAAGATATAGAATTAATTCTTATAGTATACACAAAAATAAATAGCTTAAATTTTAGATTAAACTATATAATTAACAAAAATAGTTTGACCATGCCAACACAGACACACATACCGTCCCAACACGGATATTTGTTTGTTGTTCGAATGAGATTGGAGATTGAAGTCACATCTCACTGTGGAACAGTGCGTATAATTAGAATAGAAGTATTAGCTCGATGCTAAATTACGTATTTTTTTATAAGTATGATGATATTTCAAAAATAAATCTGAACGAAACATGATGAAAATGTTTTAATAGACCTTAAAGTTTTTTTCTTAAAAGAGTATTCTAAGGAATCCGAGATTGATTTTCCTCAACTTTTGTTTGTGTTATAAAATTAATTTTCCCCACGTAAATTTGAAAATGTTTTAATATCTGAGAACGTTTTAATGATTGAAAAATTAATCTTATCCAATTTTAAATCAAAGAAACTACAATTAAATTGCTGTGCATGGCGTCAGCATGGATTTGATACCTTGTTAAGGACCTGAGTCCCCGAAACTTTGGCTTCTCGCCTTCACAGGTTCAAAACCTTTCGAACTAAAACCAAGACGCAAACAGTTCCTCCATGGAGTGTAACTAGTGAAGATTTTGTTTTGATATATAATACTGCTAAACATTATGAAAATGCAGAAACAAATTCAGATAAAGGTGTTTGATTAACACGCAGCAACAACAGGCAGCAACTAAGCAAGCTAGCGTTTTACATACGTAATGCAGAATATATTAATCACCCAAAACACCACTTGTTCCTTTGTGTTTGTTAAAGTAAGATCTTTAATTAATTAGAATAATGTGTATAGTCCATTATGAATATTAAATAAAGTGTATAACTACGTGCCTCCATGCAATCTAAGGCATAGATTCTATGATTTTCATATTTTGGGACCCTTATAGCTAAGGTAGCTTGGTTTGAAATGGGAACATAATTCAGTGATTATGACCTTATCATTTACATACAGCTAGCATAGGAGACATGTACATCTGCTTATGCGGAGTGTTGATGATGAGTGGCACAAGTGCCTAATTAAAGAGAATGGTATTAGTAGAAGCTAAAAAAGAAGAGAGAGGGTGCTTAGCATGTATTTGCACTTGGCAGTGTCTGCACCCACGTGAACCATCCTTCAATCACTGTCCCCACATAGATCCTCCGTATCCATACCTGGACCCTCTAATCTCTTCTCATAAGGACACCACCCTTAGATAATCGCAGATCAATTGGGTCTAGTCATCAAATTTATACACTAATTACTCTTCTGCTTCAATCAGACAGTTAATTCATAGATTAATTAAATCTATTCTGTCATCTGGTTTTTATTCAATGGTTGTTCATTTTGTAGCTCTGTAAAATGGGAGAAAAGTTTGAGTATAGGTGAATCTTGGATATGCAGGACCTTTACTTTCACCATGTTTTTCTGCATAAATTTTTTTTGTATATGTCCTCAAGACATTTCCTTATTCAATCGAACATGGGACTCATTCAATGAAACCTGGGACAAGGATAAATGCAAGGAAATTTATAATTATTTAATGAGTCTCTGGTGATAACATTATTTTATTTATTCTATCGCTCATCTTGTTTTAAAACTACTTATATATATACACCACATTTTTTAGAAATTTGAGTGTGAGAGAATTTTTTTTTCTTAAAGCCCTTTAGTCATCTAATTAAAAGAAAATATTCAGTGAACAAAAAATCAATAATACCATGCCTGCTTCAATTTTAGACAGAAAAAAAATTTATGTGAAAGAGTCAGTCAATAAGTAATGAGTAATATATATAATTTTTATTAATTAACCAAAATAAACACGCTATATTTTACATTAAACTCTATATGCATTATCTTTTTTAATTTTGATTCACTTAAGTATTTTGGATCTTATTTGTTTATTTTATTCCCAAATATTATTATTATCACAGTTATTATAAAATTGTAATCTTGTTTTATACGTCTATCATGTATTGAAATTTTTATTTTAGTATTTATTATTGAGGTAATATAAAATTATCTATTTTTCAATCCCTACTATTTAAGTCGTCTCTTGACAAAGACATTTAAATGTAACAAGTAGAAACAAAAACAAAATTAAAATTATTTTAAATAGTGTGTCTTATAGGAGTAAAAATTATTTACTTTTCAAACGATGTTCTGAAATGGTAAGTTATTATATTATTATACCCTTACATTATCTTTATAGTATCTCTAATGATTTATTTACCAAAAAAAACTCATGAAACAAAATCCCATTGTATATTTTAAGTTCTCTTTCAGCTCACTCCTTCACTTTCCACCAGTTTCTGGAATCTATCACTTACCTTCTTTCTTTCTTTTATTTTTGCTCCCTTTCTCTTTCTGTTGAATCCTTACACATACAAAAATAAGGTATAGCTTTCTTACTCTTACTGTATTACCATTGTTGTTTCCGAAGTTAGAAATATTAGATGAAGACTTAAAAACAGTGGCCCAAGATATGTGCTGTTACCACACTGAGAGGCACGTGTCGCCTCGCTCCTCTCACGTGAAGATCCACGTGCCTTGACTCTCACCTTCACCCAGTTTCTCGTGGTCCTTTCTCCTATAAATTCAGACCATGTATCTCACATCCTAGACACAGTAATCACCCATTTATCACCGCAGGCAAAAAGTTTTTCTATCTAATTTCAACCCAAACCCTTTTCTCTCTCTCACTACATCAACTCCTTTCTATTTCTTTTCTTATTTTGTTTCGTGTTCTCATTCATATACATACATGCATATCCCTTATAGACTTGCAAATAGAGTTTTTTTTCTCTTAAAAAAAGAGAAAGGAAAATAATGAGGAGAAAGGTTTGGCAAGAATAGAAGAAATTGAGTGAGTGCAAAAGAATCTTCATCTTTCTGCATATTGCGTACAGAATCTTTAAAGCGAAATCCTGCTTACGTTAACCCACGACGCTGTTCCAAGATTTTGTTCTCTTCTCTGGAACTTCCCAACATTCTTCTTCCCCTCCCTCACCCACCATCACCACCACAACCCCACAACCCCACAACCCAATAACTCATCATCATCAGCAGCAGCAGCTGCATCGTCATCGTACACTACACACATGACATGCAAGTATCTTTATTAATTGCTCAGTGAAACCACACGTACACTAGCTACCTAGCCTGTGGGGTACTTTTTCTAATTTATTATTATCTTCTTCAAATTAATGGCCGTCAACAACAACAACAACAAGCTCCTTCTGTTAACATTCGCCATATGCCGTCTAATAGTAACGGTCGGATTAACGGTGCTCCCGGAGCTGCTCGATGTGGGACTCGAGGGTCGACTCAGCGTGGACAAGTGGGAGCTGGAAGCGGCCTCGGTGGACTTCGGGAGGCTGAGCAGAGGGGCGCCTACGGAGGTGGTGCACCCTGCGACGGCGGAGGACGTGGCGAGGGTGGTGAAGGCGGCGTTCGAGTCGGAGTTCGCGGTGTCGGCGAGGGGACATGGGCATTCGATAAACGGGCAAGCGCTGATACGAGAGAAGAAAGGGGTGGTGATTGAAATGGGAAATGGTGGTAGCGGCGTTAGAGTGTGTGAGAAAGGAATGTATGTGGACGTGTGGGGTGGGGAGTTGTGGATAGAGGTTTTGAGTGCAACATTGGAGTATGGGCTGGCTCCCATGTCTTGGACCGATTACTTGTATTTGTCTGTGGGTGGAACCCTATCCAACGCTGGAATTAGTGGACAAACCTTCAATCACGGTCCTCAGATCACCAATGTTTTTGAGCTCGATGTCGTCACAGGTAATTCTTTCAATATATAATTCCCATTCACTGTTAAAGATATCATTTTGTGAAGAGTAAATGTAAATCTCAGTGGTTACGATGATAACTGATTTGAAGCATGTAATAATTTTCTTGGAAATGCTTAGCTTGTTGGGCATCTTTATATTATTGGGATGTTTTGTTGTGTTATTGTTGGCAAAGTTGGTGGTTTTGGTATAAAAAAAATGGTGCGAACTAGTTGTTGCTCAGAGGGAAAAAAGTGTTGAGTAATTAAACAGCGGTGTCCCACTGGTTTGTCATGGTGCTGGGTACGAATGAATCGGGTTTGTCTTTAGCGTGGTTAATTAGTAGTGTCGTAACTCGTTGGTATGATAATGGAAGTGGTGTAACAGGAAAGGGTGAGCTGGTGACATGTTCAGAAGATCGTAACTCGGAGTTGTTCCATGCTGTTCTTGGCGGTCTTGGACAATTTGGAATCATCACAAGGGCTCGAATTGCTCTCGAACCAGCTCCTCACAGAGTATGTGTCTCTCTCTCTCTATATCCTACGTACTTTCTCTTTCTTTGTCTCCTTTTCTTGCACCTACTTGTACAGCACCCGATTCATTGTGTGTGCACTCTTTTGTTATCCTACTCACTCGTCACCTCTCACAACTCATAATATTTCATGTAACAGACAAAAAATGTTGGAAAAGTGTGTCAAATGAATAGTACATTTATCTGTGTAATTTCTTAATGCATACACTACACATTGCACTCGTCATTTTTTATTTTTTTAAAAGCAACGTACCCAGTGTGAATAAACTTGGAATGTAAAAAATGAATATTATTTCCTTTTTCCATCTCAAGAAAAAGTCGGTTGAAAAAGATGACTCCCATGAGATCATAGGAGGGGCACACGATACGTCTTTTCTCCAAAATCTTTCTTCACATCAGCGACAAAACCTAAAAAGGGTCGTTTTCGAAGGGATGGTTTGGGTTCTTAGTGTTTCTTGCCTGGACATTCTCTAATCTAGTTAATTAATTTCTGTTAACTAACTGATAACACTATCCATAAAAGAATATGTACAAAATTATTTATTGCATACATAAAAAATTATATTGTAAAGTTACTATACATGTCTATTATGACAGAATGAATACAAGTACTGTTTTTTTGCTTAACGTGATGTTAAAATTGTTAGTGTAAGATGTATGATATATGATAAAAATTGAGCAGGTGCGGTGGATAAGAGTGCTGTATTCGAATTTTGGAAGGTTTTGTGAGGACCAGGAGTATCTGATTTCTCTGCATGGGAAACCAGGGAGGGAGAGATTCGATTATGTGGAGGGTTTCGTTATAGTTGATGAAGGACTGATCAATAATTGGAGGTCTTCGTTTTTTTCACCAAGTAACCCTGTTAATATCACTTCCCTCAACGCTGATGGAGGTGTTTTGTACTGCTTGGAGATTACCAAAAACTACGACCACCAGAACGCAGATTCTGTTGACGAGGTACACACCCAACCCAATGTAGATTTTCTCTTCTTTGTCACACTCTCACTTATAATAATGTTGTCATATACTTAGTGCGCTGTTACCGTAAAATATTCATATATCATTAGTTTTATTCACTGAACCTATCTTATTTAGTCTACTATGTATACTGATCATCACTTTAATATTGGAAGAGATTCCGATAAAGAGTAAAGAAGAATACATCAAAACGTGTTTTTATAATTGGAAAATGTAAGGATTAAGTTTCTAACACTAAATCAAACATAAATGGGTAATAATTAGGTCTTCGGACTTTTCCATTCAGTTTCTGTGATTTTGGTTTAGGTCAGCTCATAAATGCAGAAGAGGTCCAATAGAATATGTAAGAAGCAAAGATAAAAGGACACCTTCAATGCCATTGATTTGAACATAAAAAAAAAAAAAAAAAAAAAAATTGGTTTGCGGAACAAATTAACAGACAAACATGAAAGAACAAACGTAGGGAGTTACATATTTGAATGTTTAACTTAAATATCAATATTTGTTATTTTCAAACCTGAAATCGTCTATTATTGCGTTTTAACTGTATTTGTCTTTCAGTATTTTTTTTTTTTAAGTAGAATGAGAGAGTGCCGTTCAAAAAACAAAAGTAGAATGAGAGAGTGTTAACAAAGTGTTGGGCAGTGTAGTTAAAATAATTTATTTTTTTAAAAAAATAAAACTATTTATTAATTTCTTAAGGAAATGAAATCTTGAAATTTAGTTATTCTAAAACACAAGAAATAAATGTGTCAAAATCTTACGATAACTTTAGCATCATTATTCACTTATTCTCTCACTTTTTTTGGTTCAGAAATTCACGCTTGGTTTAATAATTCAGTATCTGTCAATTGTTGGCTAAAAGCCAATTGATTACTACCTCTAGACAGCTAACAATAATGTATAACATGCACATTTTCTCTCGATATCTCACTTTCTTGTATATGAGAAAGATATTTCATTGCATTTGTTGGCTTATTTTCGTAATTTGCTGAATTTAAACCTTGTGTCGCTGTCCTCGTATATGATTATTCTCTGTGCCAAACACAGACCGGTCTGTGGTCGTACAACAGAATGCAATGAAAACACAGAAAAGAAAACATGTGGAAGATCTTGTGCAATCTAGCATCTGGATTCAATCGCAAGATTGAATGTAAACTTCACAATAGTTCACCAGAATAATCTCTTGCCTGTTTTTAACTTCTCTTAGTTCTTCTCAGAGTTATATACACACCGTTCAAAATAATGAGCCTCGTCCCGACAAAAGCATGCGGCTACCCTAGCTACCACCTTTCTTTTTCATGTTTAGCTTTTTTAATTTTTCGAAAAATAATCTATGAACACCCAAATGTTTTATTTATCTCTAGAAAAGGACACATATAGATCTATAAACATAACTATAATATATGATATCTTGTCATTAAAATTAGCGAATGCCAGTCAAGTATATATAGAGACAATTATATATATTTTCAAAAGCCATTATATATTTATATTTATAAGGGGCTTAATTAAATTTTATAGTCGTTATATTGAAGTATATGTGATTTTATTGGTCTTCTTTTTGAAAAGCTTTACATTCTCACTTTTTATTCTAAATATTTTATCAGTTACATTATTTTAAATAATTTTTTTATTTCAAACTCATCCACCAAACACATATATATAGAGATAAAAAAAAACATCTCAAGTTTTTTTCCTCACCGAAGAATAATAATTTTACAACTCACAAAATTTTTCAAATTTTGTTAAATGTTCACTAAATCTTTATTTTAGATAAAAAAAACTTGATGGGTGTGGAATAAAAAAAAGCAAAATGACTAAAGTTTATTGATTTTGAAAATAAAAGAAAGAAACATAATTGACTAAAATTAGATCAAATGTGCATGTATTAATTCCATTAGTTCCTTTGGGGTTTTGATTGTTTGTGCATTGCAGTTGCAAATTGCAACGAGGACAAGGACATTTTCATAGATTTCTACGTTGTACGTTTTTATGGTGGACAGGAAATACAGGCTCTATTGAAAAAGCTACATTTCATATCAACATCGGTGTTCACATCAGACTTGCTTTACGTAGATTTTCTGGATCGTGTACATAAGGCAGAGTTGAAGCTCAGATCCAAGGGTTTATGGGAGGTTCCTCATCCATGGCTCAATCTTTTTGTTCCAAAATCAAGGATAGGGGACTTCGACAAGGGTGTCTTCAAGGGCATTCTCGGAAATAAGACAAGTGGGCCAATCCTCATCTACCCTATGAACAAAAGCAAGTAAGTTTACAGAAACATATTTCTACATGCATCCATTTACTACACCGTATATAGTTTCACTTATCATATTCACCGGTGTCTAGTCATATATGAAGAATAAAACCACTGCATGCTTGCAGGCATGTGTAGATCTCCTCATATATAAACGACATTTCTGTTCCTGACAACCTCTTATCTGGTGTCAGTGTTAAGGTCCATATCTCATTCCTCATTTGGGTCCAACTTGATTAAGATATAGAGTAGATAGAAGAGGAAAGTAAAAGAAGTAAGTAAATAAGTAAATTCAAAGGAGTAATGAAACAGACAGAGAATGAAGTTTTGTGAGGATATGGAAGAGAAAATCTGTGCAACAACATAATATATGTTTTCCGCAACGAATATTCCCAATAAGTGTGGAACTTAATAATGATAATGTATCCATGATTGATTGACAGATAGTACTGTTGTCGGAACGAATGGATTAGGAATATAAACAAAACCTGTAATCTTTCGCTAATGATGAATGGCAAAATCTGTTTGTTTCGAAAAAATATTAGCGAAGCCTAAACCGAAGAATGTTTACTGAATTATTTAAGTGGAATTAATGTATGAAAAGAACAAGAAACACAGCTATAGGTATGTGGGTGAGTAGAAAGACACTGAGACACACGAGGGTTGTACTATAGCCAACACAGGAGATGAAAATCTTGATCAAAGCCAGCTAGGAAGTGACACGTTTATTTTCTTTCCCTTTGTGAAGACCATAAGAAAACAAAATGGATGGCCATGATCATTCAACTGGGGAGATTCGGCTGTCAGAAGATCTTCCGTAGGGACCAGTCCTCCAATGGTAGGGATGCCATGTCCTCTCCTTGAACATAGTTCGGTAGACACCGTGTGTTGAGTTTAGAAAATGTCAAAATTAAGGATAATGTGTTGATGAAGGAAAAAATAGATGTTATTTAGTGTGCATAGATAAAAAGGAAAGGCATAAAGAATATAACAAGGTAGCTAGTGTTGCGAAGGGGTGTGTGTCTCTGACAAGTCAAAGGATTGTTAACAACGTAGTAGTAAGTAAATCCCAACAACTGTGTAGTGTGTGTAGCATGATTGCATGGATGAAAAGAAAGATCCAAAAGATGATTTTGGTGATGGTGATGTGTAGGTGGGACCATAGGAGCTCGGTGGTGACACCAGAAGAGGATGTGTTTTACCTGGTGGCATTTCTGAGATCAGCATTGGATGCTGAGACACTGGAGTACCTGACTAATCAGAACCGTCAGATTCTGAGATTCTGCCATGGTTCGGAGATCAAGGTGAAACAGTACCTGCCCCATTACACTACGCAGCAGGAGTGGATGGACCACTTTGGCGATAAGTGGACCCAATTCAATGCCAGGAAGATGCAATTCGATCCTCGCAGAATCTTAGCCACAGGCCAGCAAATTTTTCAATTTCATCCCGAGCAGGATGATATGTAATGTAATTTGTACCTAGTTAGTTAGCTAGAAACATGCAAAACATTTTCTCTTTAATAGATAAATAAGGAAATCCTTTGATGGGTTCAACTTTATTAGCAGTGATGCAGTCTAGAACAAGTGTAGTATTATTGTTACTAGGATCATAGAAAAAAGAAAGTTAAAATAGAAGGATGAAGAGTGGGTGAGGGTAATAAAATTGGAGTTGGGGTTTTTGTTACAGAAAGAGAGAGAGAGTGAGTGAGGTAGGTAATTAAGCAAGGTTATTTGAGGAATGTATTTATTTTCATGTAATTTGAATGGTTATAGGAGTGGTGGGGCCCGCGAAGGAGATGAAAAGGGCAATGTGCATGTGCACATGAGATGTCGCTGTGCAGTGCCCGTGATCCCGACCGCCCGTCTGCTTTGGCTGTCTCGTCCATAATCAGGCAGCTGTTCCACTTCCACTCCTTTCTCAATCTTTTCCATTTTCACTCTTTCACTTTTTCCAATCCTCCTTATTTGTGAATAATGTTAATAGGTTAAGAGTTTAATACACATGTTTTGAGCTTAAATTTTTTTTAACTGTTGATCAGTTGAAAATAATAATTTCATTTGTAACATGGGTATAGCAGAATCGGGTGTAGCGTGCATTACTGTTTATGATGAGATGGTATCTACTCACTTTATGAATTTTGTATTTTAAGTTGGCGACACAGTAAAATGCATCAAAAGGGAGCATGGGCAAGATCAATTTGACCTGTACTAGGTAATGCTGCGGCAAAAGCAGACTTTATGCTTAGGCCATCTACATGTAATTTTCGATTATGTTTATATATACCATTAAAACTCAGAAATTAGACAAGATAAAAAAAATAGTACAAAATAGATGATTTTTACATATAAGAACTAAGATAATATTTGTTTAACCACAAGGATCAAATGAATAATTAAACCTATAAATAATGTTTAATTGATTTTTATTCATTCATTAATAACCAATTATTCAATCCAAATAATCTCTTTCTTGAATTAAATTTATATATGCTTATATTTAATTATTACTGGCTAATGAATTGTCACCCTTCTCAGAAGAACTTGTCCCTTTCAAAAAGGATATTATCTCAAACCACGCGATTTGCCTACTGAGATCCTCATCATTGTAAAATAAACTTGCAGTCCGGATAATTATTCTCTTTAATTACCCAGGTCGCCTAGCGACTTGGTTTGGCATTATGTGAAAATAAACTAACAGAATGGGGACGTGAAAATTAGTGAGAAACCGGAAGAGGACACAATTCTCCCTTAGATGCTTTTAGTACGGAGATATTTAGATGTTATTGGTTTCGTTGTGGTGGATCGTGGACCAAGAGGTCAGAACACTTAAACACTCTTCATTGGCAAAACTGCATAAGTATATACCCAATTTTGTTATAAAATCCACAACGCATGATAGTTTAAATAAATTATTTTTCTTAATTTTGTACATCATACAATGTCATATATTTTACTACTTCAACTAAAGCCTAAAGGAAAGGGCTGAAAGATACTACTCAACAAACCATAATATCAACCCAGCCAAACCAATAGCAAAAGCGAAACAAGTTTTTTTAACAAAAATAGGAAAACAGAAGCTGCCAGCCCAGGCATGAGTTATCGTGTGAACGCAGTGTAGATTAAGAAGCAGCAATCCTCTCCAGTCGAAAAACAGAAGGAGTATGCAGTTTACATTATGTTTTTCTATCTTTTATCTATAAAAATAGTCAAATATTAATATAAAACAATGGCTGAGATTTCATCCAAAATTTTCAAAACTGGAGAAGATTGTCTTCCATGGATTAAGGATGGAATATGTGCAAAAATAGTAAAATGAATCCTGATAAAATTGGCGCCAGATGCTAAAGCAAATATGGAATTCAGCTTTGCCATTCATTTCCCTCGCCAGCACGGACCAACCCAACAGCCATCTTTCCCAGAATAGACATTTACAATCAATTTTGTTGTGTCATGAAGACCGGAACCTCGGTAGAGAAGAATACAATGTGGAGACTTGGTATAACAGCCCAACTATTCCTAATATGATCTGTAACAGTGCTCCAACAGCAGGGGCAAATCATTTCATTCCACTCTAGGAGGAAACCCATCACCATACCGGTTGAAAGTTTGAGCAGAGAATCTCTTTCGCTGTTAACAATAGATCGTTTTACGCTTTAATAGAACAATAACTTGAGTAAAATATGGTAATCAATGAAACACCAACAAAGAAATATCAAACTTACCTGCAGAAATAATCCAAAAACGCTAATTTGAATCATCTTCCACTTCAAGTTGCTTCCCAAACTTCCTTAACGCAAGTGAATATACAGTTTTCCTACTCACTGATGTTTTGCCGGTGACCAACTTGACAGCCTATTACAGACCCGGCAATTGAACTTAAACAAAACACATAAAACAAATGCTGAAATTAACTGTGACTACTCAATAAATTAAGTGCCACGTAAATTAGATAGTTTTAAGCTAATTTTCAGGATGATTAAAGTCCATTCTAAGCGAGTAAAAAAGAGAGAAAGAGATACACGAGTGAATTGTGAAACGCATTACGAATGAGGATGAGGTTTTCTTCGCAGAGCTAAGCAGGATCTTTTTCACAGAAATGATGGGACAACATCAACTAAAAGAAAGAGAAAAAAGGCAACCACCATCTTCAGTTTAAAATGAATATTCGTCATAATATGGATAATTTTTACTCATTTCCCATTTCTTTTAATTCTAAAGCTAGAGAAAATTGATGATCACTTTTGCACCCAACCACACACGACCAGCATCCAAATCCACAACCATTTTCATTACCTCGACTTATAAATAACATATAACTATATATGAAGCTTCTGTTTAAACTAAATATGAACACACGCAAATGTAAGGAGGTTACTACCGTTGAAAGACTCTCGCCACTTGCAATCAGTTCTCTTAGTTCACTCTCAAGCTCAATGTCAGATGGAGGTTCAACTTTAGAATTTGCTTGCCCTTGAATCAATATAGTAAGTTCTCCCTTCACTTGACGAATAGAAAATACTTTGTTGGCTTCACCAAGTGTACCACGCCAAAACTACACAATCAATATCTACTGTGTCAGTTAAAAAAATACCATGAGTGCAGGAATGCTGCATATTGATTAAGCTAACTGTTAAGAAAGTTCTATTTAACAAAGGCATACTGCTGGGTTTCCATTAAGTGTCACAAGTCCCCCTTTATTTGAATCACTACAGATTAAGTGAAATAGTTGCAGAATCAACAACTTCAAAATAACCGTAACAAGAAATATTATGATAGTTAATTGAAAAGAATGCATTGCATATAGTAAATGTCACACTCATTCTCTCTTCCTCTCCACTAGTGCCCTGTTCAATTTTTGCTGAGACACTAATAATTTTTTCATTCGTCTCACACTTCCAACTCATTCTTTTCTAGATTTGTGCTCTTTCTCACAATGCCTCTTTCATTTCTACAAGATATTTTTCTGAACAGATTTCTCTGTTTCTCTGTTAGGTTCCTCAGTTTTCTTTAATCAATTGTTCTCATTCCTCTCACACTACTCCTACCTCTTTCTTTTCTAATTTGTGCTCTTCCTCAGGAAACTTCTTTCTTTTCCACACACGATTTTTCAGTATTGGTTTTTCTGCTAAGGTTCCTCATTTCTCTTCTCACAACCTAGTTTTTTCCTCTGTAATATATTTTCCAATTTTATTTCATGGAATTTGATTTTATGAACAGATGAAGCAAGGTTGGCTCTCCAAGACTTTGGATCCATTAGAGTTATAGCCATAAACCCAGTGATCTAAAGAGATATATTAGATGGCTCATTAGCCATCCAATATGTATTCACTCAAACTATCCTATCCAATCCATTTTTTATTTTCTATAATTTGATAGCTTGGTTGGATCCATTTGTGGATGAACTGGAGGGATAACCAATAAACAGATTCAAGTGCCATCCTTATGGAACGCTGACTACAGAGAGTTAAATGCCAAACGTACCTCTTCATGTAACTTAGTCATTTCCCGAGCAATAACACATTTCCTGCAATATCATCAAATTGAAGAGTCAACCAATCTGATTCAATATTCCCTAAGCCACACCTCTGAGATCCTGTATTGCCCAAAGGTAGGTTTGCAGAAAAAGTAATTACATCCCAGATAACAAAAAAACTAAAAACTTACATAAACTGTTACTCGTACAACTTCCTTCTGTTTATTGAAAAAGTTTAATGCATATGACGTCAAAATTCACGCTAAAGTTGAATGATAAAATAAACAAATAGATCACAGTTCAGAACATCAATTATTAATATGTTGCAAAAAATGCAAACAATTGATTCTCCAACTGGAAAAGTAAAGAGGAGAGCAAAAAGTATATAAACTAGAAGAAAAGGCTGATAAGTGCACACCATTTTTAAGCTAACTCTCTGTACCTTGCATCACCAAAAATTGAAGAACTCTCCTCAAGAAACTGAGAAAGCTTGTGAGGAGGAACGTAAAATATTTGTGTAGTAGTTTGATCAGCTGAAACCATAAGCCTTTTTCTTCTTGAACCAGAATGTTTAGGAAGAAAACCAACTGAACATTAAACATAACAAAAGCCATTTTATTTTAGGTCCCAAAATACCATAAATGCCAAAATTCAATTAATTCAGCATATTACCAAATGTAAATTCATCAGTAGGTAAACCCGAGGCAGAAAGAGCCGACACCAAAGCACAGGGACCAGGGATTGGCACAACCAGGATATTCTCACTAACACACAATTTGGCCTGCATTTTTTTATTAAAGAAATCCTCTAAATCACCAAACAGGCACTTAAGAAACATATAGAGAGATATTCACAACTAGGGTTCTAAAAAAGGGTCCGGAACTACAATTGCCTTGGCAAATTTATTGTTGTCAACAAGGTTAAAAATTGTTGTCGCGACAGCAATTAGCCGCACTTGTTGCAATTCTCCACATTATCAAGAAATATAAGGAAAATGTGTTCGCCACCGCAAAATTTAAAACCTGGTCGGCAACAATAAATTTGCTAGCAAAAACACACTTACCAACTCCATACCCGGATCACTGATGCCTGGCATTCCAGCATCACTTATAAGAGCCACAACATCACCCTGCTTCAACCTTCTCAGCACAACCTGTTCCCTTTGTGATTCGTTGAATTTGTGATAACTCATCTGAAGAGCTACAAAAGCGCATCAGAACACGCAAATTGGAAAGTAATCACAAGTTGCTATTCGATACTTACGAGAGGCGTTTTGATGTTATAGTGCTGAAGCAACTTCCCTGAGTGCCTCGTGTCCTCCGAGAGTATAACATCAGCTGAGTTCAGCACGCGAAGAGACCTGCGCGTGCACGTCAAACAAATGCAGAGTTAAACTTAAACGCCAAACCGAAACAAAGAAAATGAAGAGTGAGATGTTTCGTACCTCAGAGTGATATCTTCGAGATTTCCGATCGGTGTTCCCACGAGGTAAAGACCGGGTTTCAGAGATTGCGAGTGACGAGTATCCGTTTCGTGACCCTGCGAGTGGAAACTCAAATTCGGTGAGTGATGCATGAAATATTATAGCGAAAAAAACCCTAGGCATAGCGTGAAAACGAAATTACCGGTTGTGGAGGGAGATTGGTGCCGGAGCTATAGCAGAAGGAGTAGGGAGATGAGTTAAGTTGCTTGCGAACGGGAATGCGAAGTCCATGGGAACCACCGGAACGACAGGGAAATGGTGCGGCAGTAGAAATCGCCGACCACGGTAATCGTCGAATCAACATTTTCCCTCTTCGGAAAATTGGGAACGCTATCGCTGCAACACACACATGACGGATCCTTTTGGTTTGAATTAGGCCCAATGGATTCTACAAGAAGCCCAACAACGGATGCTTTGACTTTGACCTAAAACTTAAAAAAAAAAAAAAATAAGAGGTCCATAATCATTGAGATGCGTTGACAATAAAAACCAGCACCTCATTAAAAATGTTATAGAATAGTATTACATTAAAAAATAGAAAAATGATTTTGATCTTTTAGACTTTCCAGATTTCAAATTTGACTCTATCGGTATGTTTATCATACAAGTTCTATTTGTTCTTTTCAGTATTAAAAAAATAATCCAACTTAATGGTTCGTCTTGGAAATTAGCAATCTTCAGTGTGCCAAAGTACCTGTTTTATAAAACGTCAAAGAGAAGTCTTGCTATCTGGAATGCAAATGCAATGATATAGAGATTGACCAAATTTTGATTCCAGTAAAGAATAAAGAATCTGTCTTCATATATTTAGAATAATTAGTTGAATTTCATATCGGATTAGTCCTGATTAAATAACATGTTTAGAGGATTTATTTGGAGTATGTTATCAAATATAAGTCACAGATTATGTCGTTATTATATGGTACACTAAATCTTATAATTGAGGTTAAGGTTAGTTTAAATACATATTTATTCTTTTACTCATTGAGACATTTTTTAAGGATAAAACCGTGATAGAACAATCGAGTTTTAATTAAAACAATATCTCAAATGTGAGTAATTGATCCTAACAATATCATCTCAACAAAGTCGGAACATTGACGTTAAGAGTTGTACAATAAAACAAGTTAAGTTTTTATTCCACACAATAAGAGAGAATTGTTATAAGTTATATATTATTATTATATTACTTGTAAAGAGGTACTTACTAGTTACTTAATTCTGTATTAGTTTGAACAGTGTGGAAGATGTATAACGTTTGATTTGAGATGAATGTGTTTTAATTAGATGTTATATTAGATTTTTTTTCACTTATCTAATAAGGTTTGTGAGATTGTTTCATTCTAACATATTTAAGTTTTACACATTTTTATTGGTATGTCATGATTGGTTGGTTATGTGTGTACTGAGATGTTCTCAAACACATATAAATCTCAAACACATATAAACACATATAGTACAATAACTCTGGAGACTCAGAAAAATATTTCAGTTGAGAGCTTTATTTTGCAAAAAAAAGTTTATCCTTCAATATTTTTTTCAATTTAAATGACCAGTTATTTGATATAGAGTTAAAAATGGTCGTGAGTAGACCTTAGTCTATACAAATAAGATATATCCATTATTAGTATCACAATACAGATGGTTTAACGTGTTTGATTGAAAATTAATATCATTTTTAATTAGATGTCACGTTATATTTCTAATATGTAAGGTTCTCAGACTATTTTAACTTCATAGATATAGGTTTTAGACATTTTTATTAGTATGTCATGTATATATATATATATATATATTGTAGACTACTATAATAATGAAAATTTTATTACAATCACGAGAAGTTTAGTACAATGGGCAATAATTTGAAAGATGATATGACAAAACAAATTTGGAGATTTAGATTTTGATAAAAAATTGTTACACTTTAATAAAAGCCATCAAATTAATAAAAAGAGAACACAGATGATTTTTTTAATCCACACGTAGTTGTGAGGGAAGGATATTGATGTGGGGATTAGAATGTGGACCAACCCCTCATTTTGTCACTAATTTAGTGGTGGGATGAAATGGTTTGTTCATCAAATTTTTAATTAAACTTAAAAAAATTAAATTTAACATTAATTAACTTGTTAAATATTCAAAAATATGTATCTAATTAACTGTTTTTTAGTATATATTCAAAAATAAAGACAAAAAATAATAAAATTATAAAACATTTAATTAGTAATTTAATATATAAAAATAATTTCAATTATCCAAATATTAATTAACTAGTTAAAAGTATTTTAAAAAATAATATATATATATATATATATATATATATATATATATATATATATATATAT
>Ga0209489_106973_pt1 | contig 17428 bp, 7 predicted proteins | sample SiratrowhiteBW_FD_187527 | JGI IMG/M metagenome (GOLD analysis project Ga0209489, IMG submission 187527) | Root nodule microbial communities of legume samples collected from California, USA - Siratro white BW (SPAdes) (version 2) | ecosystem: Host-associated > Plants > Roots > Nodule | place: USA... | reverse complement strand
TTTTTCAATTTGGACTTATTTAATTTACCTAACGACTTTGCTATTTATCACTTTTTTTTATACACCCACAAGTCTTTACTTTCCCTAAAAAATATATATATTTAAAAATTTTAAATTTGTAAAATAAAATTCACACTAACGATCCATATTATTAGATCTACATTATTACCGTATATTCTATACTATCTTCACTAACGATATATCTTGTCAAGAATATTATAAATAGTCTCGTGTACTATCTCATATTTTAAAAATTATAAAATCTTAAAACTATATACAAGAGTTTAAAAAATTAACAAAGAATTCTTTTATTTTAGGATTACATAAATTCTGATTTCTCGTTAATAAAAATAGGTAGAAGTAAAATAAATTATTGTTAGGTTCAAAAAAAAATATATATATATATATATATATATATATATATATATATATATATATTATTTTTTACGCGCATTCTTTTAAATAAACTAAACATTATAGAAAAAGCTACATTTATTTTCCTACTTTTTACATTATAGATTTTGAGTAAGATTGTAGAGAGTTTATAAGATCGTAAATCGTAAAATCGTAATACGAATTGTAGATTTTACTTTTTTTAAATATATATATATATATATAATATTTTTGTAAAAAAATAAACAAATAAGAGAAATTAAAAAAAGTATTCGAGGAATGATTCAACCTTGATACAAAATTATTTAAGTTTATATAGTCACATTTTTTTTTACTAAATGTATTAACAATGTAAAATTTATGTAAAAACATTAATGTCCAAATGAGATCTAAATTAAAGTTACGAACCCTATAAATACAAACCAAATATACATACATAACTAATTAATTCATTTGTTAATACTTCATCAAACTTAAGTCTACAAAATCAATTACTTTGACAATACTTAAGTTCATCTAATATAATTCACTCACATTAAAATGAAAATTAGAGGAATCTTTATTAGTTTTATCTCCTTGATGAAGCACATCAATAAGAACATTCTCCTCCTCTAAAGTTGGGATGACAAGACCATCATCATCTTCCACACCACCTTGGCCTTGGACTTGACCTTCAACCAAGTGCTCATCATCTCTATTGAGTTGTGGAGTGTGATTTTTTTCTGGCTAATAAGGAGAAGTCCAAGAAAATCTTGTTAGTGTATGCACGACTTTCAATGTGTGAGTGTCACTGAGGTTTTAGAATTAAGAGATGGTTAAAATGCCTTAATTAAATTAATTAGTTTTATTTTAATTAAAAAATGAAACCCAGTGAAGAAGAAAGAGTGAAGAGAGACTTTTCATTTGCCTTAATTAAATTAATTTAGTTTTATTTTAATTAGATTTGAAATAAAACTCATTCAAAGGAATAAGAAGGAGTAGTAAACTCTAGAAACTCTTCATTTGTCTTAATTAAATTAGTTTAGTTTAGTTTTATTTTAATTGAATTTGAAATGAAATTCAAGAGAAGTGAATGAACCTCCAAAATAACATAAGAGACTTTTAATTTGAAATGAATGAGATGAGACTCTTCATTTGAATTGGGTGGAGGAAAACAAAAAGACTTTTCATTTGAAATGGGATTGGAATGAGGAGTAAACATGAAGAGACTCCTTATTTTTTTTTTAATTTTAATTGTATTAATTTTAATTAGGTAGTGTTAGGTGATAACATATATCACAATGTCAGAATTTAATTGGATTAATTTTAAATAAAATTACACTCGAGAAGGTGAATAGTTGATAAAAAAAAAATTATCATTACACAATTTTATTCCAACATATATAGTGGGATCTTGTTGTACAACAATCTTCTGTAAATTTTGAATTGCACACGTAAAATCATAAAATCTTTTATGAGTAAACTCTCTATTTTAATTACTATGCTAGTAACTGAGCACTAAATCCTAAAGATTTTGACGCACGCAATTATAATTCTATTTGACAAAACACATGTTAAGAGGCATAAAAAATACAAAAATAATTCGATTACATCAAATTATTCCACCAAAAAATAATTCAGTATTTATAGACGTGTATTCCACAAAAATAAATTTTGGTTCCAACATGTCAGTACCAACTACACTTCCACGTACACAAATTTCTAACCTTCAAGTTAATAAGAATTTTAAAACAAACAATAATATATGAATAGTAAGAATTAATGAAAAAAATATATTTAGAATATACTCTCGTTTACTACTGGAATGTTCGGATTTAATAACAAAGATATTATTAATATATTTTTTATTACATACTTTACCGACAGACACGTATTCCCTACGGATTCTTTATATATTCCGAATTGCCGATGTTCTTACCAACAGACCAATCGTTTGATAGATCCACAAAAGGTTTCGTACTCCCCTTTTCTTTGGCAGGCATGGCAAAGAAAGACCACGGCTGTAACAAATTTGTAACCCAAGAGTCCTTCAATAACATGGGAGACGGATCACAGGATTTCACCAACGCCACCATTAAGGGCCCAAGAATTGAAACTTCCTTCCTTAACAGTGGATCAGGCTCCCAAGATTTTAAGGGCTTAAAGATTGAATGTGGTGACAATTCTATTTCCCACAGGTTCAAAGAAGTTGCCTGCTCTGGGATAGCTAAGCTTTTCAACTACCATGAAAATGGGTCCCAGACTTTTCCCTGATTTCACCTTTTTAAAGTATCTGCAAAACTTGGCCAAGGGAAGGAAGGTACCTTATATATTCATTTGTCTCCACCAATATTTGGTTAATTTACTTCACTTGTTTTTCTTCTTCCCTTTTATTACTTCACTTGTTTCTCTTTTACTCTACTTAAATATTGTATCAAGTATTCATCTGGAAGGAATTGAGGTCAAATCCTGTTTCAAAAGCCTTCCTCTTGTGTATGGAAGAGATGTGATAAGGGATTGATAAAGCATGTGAGAATTGGATATGTGAGGAATATGATATCTATGTGTCAAGTTTGCAAGCCAAATGCCATGAATTATGGAGTCTGAATTTTGGTTTAGCCACGGAAAATCCATTAAGAAATAGTATAAATAGATACTATTTGTTGAATTTAAAAGTGTATTAACAAAAAATTCACATACACTGACTTAGAGTTTGGATTATATTTGCAGGAGAAATCCGAGACCAAGAAGCGACCAAGAACCAAACACAAGAATAACTAGCAGGAACACGTGGTCTTGAAAAAGTTATTGTGGCCATATATGAACAATGGATGTGCGATTATATTATATATTATGTGTTATGGCATAACAACCTCACTCCTCCTGTTTCTTTCTGTGTTGCTTGATTCATTGCAGCTGCATTAAGAAAATGTAGTCATGAAGGTTGTAATACTACCTAAGGATAGTGTGTTTTTGTGTTTTTTTTAAAACTTTGTTATCTTTATATCTTTTCTTGAAATTATAAAGTGATTTCTGTAAATAGATTGAAGTAACTTTATTATTTCTATTAATTTTTATTATTCCTATTAATTTTATTTTTTTTTTGCCGATAAAAAAATACTACCCTAAGGATTTTTCCATTCTCCTTTGTTTGTTCAGGACTGTATTTTATATCCTTATTGAACTTTCACTTTACTTTATTACAACAAATTTTAACTATACATCTTCATGTTTCATCCTTCCGTGTGATTACAGTCGAAGACTTTGGTTTGGGTCATTTTAAGTCACGTGGGTGTTGAGTTGAGAAGTTTCATTTGAATTTGTTTTACGCGTTGGTGGGCACCATCTTAATTATGAGTATTGGGGGCATTAATACCCTTTATGAATATATACTCATAATTGAGTTTATTTGTATTGTCTCATTTGCTGCAGCCTTGGTCTCTTGATACAATTTGGTTTATTACAAAAATATTCCTACTTCACACATTGAAACCAGGAACAGGGTTTATTTTTATTGCAAGCTAAAAATAATACATTTAACACTAAAATAAAAGAAATAGTTATTAAAAAATTGTAATTGATTGATAAATGCAACGTACACTATATATAAAACATAAAAAATATTAACAATCATATTTAATAAATATTTCTAACGAATTAGCTAAAAGATTTCAATTAACACAGCTAAATAGCTTTTAACACTAGCTCCTCCAACTTACACATGGTGGAAGTGGTGGCAAGAGCTACCATATGATAAATTTGACGCGTCAAAGCCACCTACTGTCATAGGGCATTTTGTAGATATGAAAACTTGAATTTGTACATTCTGTCACATGCATGCACCTTTTCTCCATTAACCGAAAAGGCCTTAAAGTCAAAAGAAAAGAAACTACAAGTTGGGATTTTGGAGGAAGCCAATTGGCTTAAATACAATGCTCTAATTTGTAGATAAGGATGAAAAAGATCATTACGTTAGAGAAGGTGTAGAAAATCGTGTTTGAGTGTCTTTGAAATTAACGATTAAGAATAAGAAGTGAAAAAGGAAGAAGTGAACAAAGTATTTGTCTAATGATATGGCAGATAAAAGGATTGATTGTTAAAATTCTTATAAAAAGGATTAGTTTCAGAAAAATTATTTAAAGAAGGAGAGAAACGAGAAGAGAGAAGTCTCATTTTAAAAATATAATTCACTGATATTGTTGTAATGTTTGATAACTACGAGTCTGTTAGAGTGTTGGTGGTGTTTGTGTTAGATACACAAAGGAGTTGGATCATCGACTTAGGATATACTCATATCTCTTGTAAATGAGTCATTTGAGACTTTGAAATTGAAAGAAGAGAAATTATTATTATGGAGAACAATAAAGTCAAAGGTGCAAGGCATGAGGTCAACTGATTGAAGATGTTTGACAACTAAAAAAATATTATTACAAGAAATGAGGTATATTTTAAAGCTCGAGAGGAATCTTTCAATCGACATGTTTGATCTTATGGGTTTGACAACCAATACTAAACAATGTATGATAAATATTCTAAAGAAAACATTCAAAGGAGGTAAAAATAATGTTACATATTAGATTGTTCAACAATGATCACACATACATCTATGACTAGTCAAATGATGCAAGATAAGACAAAGTTGTAGCATCTGAGGTTGGGCCACATTAATTAGAGATGTTTAATGAAGATGAGCAAGCAAAACATTCTAGAAGGTGATAGGCTAGAAGAGCTAGATTTTTGTGATCATTTTGTATTAGAAAAGTCTCTTAGATTGAAATTTGAGACTGGTAAACATATATCTAGCAAGTCCTTTAAGTATGCTCATGCATACCTGTGGGGTCCAACACAAGCTTAGTCTCATGGTTGAGGGTCTTATTTTCTCACAATCACATATGATTACTCGAGAAGGTGCAGATTTACGTCTTGAAAAGTAAGAGTGAAACTCTTCATAGGTTTAGGTAATGACACACCATGATTAATAGTCAACAAGGGACCAAACTCAAAATGCTCAGAACTGATAATGGATTGAAGTTTGTTTTAAGGTAATTTAGCAAAAAAGGTATAAGGAGGCACAAATCAAAAGGATAAAACCATTTGGAGGGGGTAAGGTGTATGTTGTTGGGATTTGGATTGTTTAAGTCCTTGAGGAGAGTAATTGCAAACACTACCATCTATCTGATAAACAAGTGTCCATTATCTTCTTTGTATTATACGATTTTTGTGGAGGTATGAAGTAGAAAGCTAGCAGATTATGACAATTTGAGAGTGTTTGGTGTCTTGACATTTGTACATGTCGCCAAAAACTTATTGTCTCCTTCGACAAGTATATCTAGTTAAAAGTAATAATGATTTACGAGTGTCAAATCCACAAGGAATAGTTTCAATTAAAATTTTTGATTTTAATATTCACTAGTATATAGACATGGATAATGATTTTGTTCAAAGAGAGGGAAAACATAAAAGATACTTTGCATATAAAATTAAATAGTAGCACAACAAGTATTTGAAAAATATTTAGTTAGAGGTTAGGATTGAACTTCATCTATCCCGGTCATTTAAATTCTGATTTGATAAGAACATATAATATTCAAAACTGCTCAATATTGGTGCACATATAAAAGTTATTCACACTGATCTCGCAAGCATGAAATTCGTGAGGAAATTTCGTAAACACTGATTCCTCATATATCTAGTAAATCACCCAACATTAAGAGTAAATATTACAAAACAATCAATACATTGAAACCTATTTCTAACATTCCAATATATTGAGTATTTTCATCTAGGTTAGATTTTTAGAAGTACTTTCTAGTTAAATCTAAGGATCAAACTCAAGAGTCTATTAATAAGATAAAATCCAACAATAAGAACAAAATGAAAATACCTATATTTAGTAGAAACTGAATATTATACATATATATCACCAAAATACATCTTAGTTCGAATAGATTACATTTAATCCAAGAAAGAAGAGTTAGCCATTCTTAGCCATTACAAACCTAAAACATTGGGAAGATTGCAAGGGAGTAGCTTTTCCTTGGCTTCTTACTGTTTCATCTAGTAGTTTCTAACTGTTCAAGAAGAAAAAAAATCTCCTTTTTAAACTCTTTTAGTGGATTATCACTTAAGCCAACCACTTTTTTGCTCAAGCTAAAGGCGTGCTTATCCTGATAAAAGTTTTCTCACTTAAGTGAGTCATGTCTCGCTCAAGCGAGATCTTCAGTAGAAAACACCTCATTTTTGGAAAATTCTCGCTCGAGCGAGCCCGTCTCACCTGATTGAGTCCTTCTTGCCTGAGCGAGCTTGTCACTGCGCTGCAACTCTACCTATAAAAGATTATCGCTCAAAGGGGTTGAGAAAGTCTTCAACTTAACTTTTTAGTCCTTATACATCTTTCAATCTTTCATTTTTTTCATTCTTCAAAACCTAAAATTTACACAAAAATTGGGATTAAATGATTTCATTTATCTAAAAACTCAAGAACCTATATTTAGATCCAAAAATTCTCAAATTAGGGATAATTGCTATTTCAAACAACAATGAAAACCAAAAGTTATCAAATTTTCTCATGTAAAATATACTCAAAATTGACACTTATCAAAGCAAACATTAGATACGTATAAGGAGTGAAGGGATATAATTTGTGGAGGTTGGAACTTGGGGAGGCTAATAGGGTTTTCATCACATTTGATGAAACTCAAATTGCTATGATATCCAAAGATCCAGAGAAAGCAAGGAGAAAGTTCACATTGAGGAGTTGAGCCTTCTAGTGATGGATTGAACTGTTTGGAGGAGTTGGATGATGGAGCGTCGATGAAAACCAACCTTCTACATCTTACTCAAGAAGGGCAAAACGTGTTGAATCTAAGTCTAACTACCAGTTTATGTGTGATAAGGAGAGAAAGACGATCAAACTTACACTAAGGTTTGGGTACATTGATCTTATCTCATAAACTTTGACAATAGCTAAAGAGATAGAATGTTCAGAGCCAAGGAGCTTAAGAAAGGTTATAGAAGGTCAACAATGGTTGGTTTCCATGAAGAAGGAGATTGAATCTTTGAAGAAGAACCACAAACGAAGTTTATTAAAGAATAAAAAAAGTGGTATAATGCAAGTGTGTGCTCAAGAAGAAAGAATGGATACCAATTTTTCAAGAAGAACGACACAATTTTAAAAATGATGTTTAATTGGTCCATCATAAAAAATTCTTAATGGAGATTTTGAGTTCAATATAAGAAAGTATTCATTAGTTGGTAACATACATTTATAGTTCTACGTACCACCATATTAACTCGAAGTTAAGGAATTATATTCCAAACTTTAATAGAAAAAACACAAAAAGAAAGAGTGTTTCTACCCTTACACAAAATATCCATACTATCTCCAATTTTTAGTGGATAATTTATTATAGAATTAGTAATTTATTTAAAGTGTGTATTGAACCCAAGTCCCACAAAATATCCATACTATCTCCAATTTTTAGTGGATAATTTATTATAGAATTAGTAATTTATTTAAAGTGTGTATTGAACCCAAGTCCCATAAATACAGATAAAACTTACCTTATCACTACAGATCAGACAAATACTGGTAACATAACATCATTATTAATATTCTTCTTATGGGTATTATTATTATTATTATTATTATTATTATTATTATTATTTTTATTATGATTTTTATGATTAATAATATTAATAATAATAATAATATTAATAAAAGTACTAATAATAATAATAATAATATTAATAAAAGTACTACTAATAATATTAATAATAATATTATTATGTACAATTAATAATAATAAAAGTATTAAAGTATGTAATATTTTGATAAAATTGATATATAAAAAATTATATCTAATGTTGATTTTAGATATGGACGAGAATTCGTATGTAATATCAATTTTATATATTAATACAAATTCATATATAAAATTTTATATATATTATGAATTTTATATAAAAATTTTCATCTTATATAATTTTATATGTAATATATAATATTTTCTAATGAATTTTGGGATATTTTTTAGTTGTTCTCCATATTTTTATTATATAAACTCCTTCATATCCTATATTTTGATTCTAATATATCTCTCCAAAATTTCTATTCTTTATTTTTTAATCTCTATTTTTACTTAGCTAATAGTCTTGTGAAGATAATCATTTCCTTTATTTCTAAAATCTCATCTTTTTACTCGTAGGTGATTACCTAAAAAAAAGTTGTAAAGATACATGGCTAACTTAAAAAAAAAACTGTAAATACATCATGATAATATCTTGATTAACTAGGTTTCAAAAGTTACATATGGAACAGGAGAGGATGCCAAACAAAGAAAAACTTTTACATATATGCTCTACATAAAATTAACTATCTTATTTCATAAAAAAATTAAAAAATCAACACACACTCTCGCTATACTCTTGTGGAAGTGGCGGAAAAATCACTTTGATGACGTGCATGCATCCATAAAACAGGGTATCTTGAAGGTAGATTCTCTGCACATGCTTTCCCTTCATTTTATTAACTACTATGAATATATGTATTTTTTAATAATAAATAAAAACTATTTTTAAAAATTATTAGCAACATTATTTTAAAAACTTAACAGAATCAATCAGAATCAATCGAATTAACTATTTTTATTGATTTCTGTCATCATGTTATAGGTGTCCTATGTTAAGCATCAAAGGGAGTAATTAGTATCATTACACTTGCTGCTTTTATAGCCATTACACTTCACTTTTTAACACATTTGTATCCTTCTTTGGGCCCTTCTACAAAATATAAAATATGAGCAATTGCTTCTGCTCCCATTAATTCGAACCTACACCCTATTAATTTCTAAAATATCATAAATATAATATCTCGTATTTTTCATATAATACAAATTTTATTATATAAAAAATTATATAATAAATTTAAATATAAAAAATCATATATTCATCATATATTTTAAAATATATTTCTCTGTATAAGATTTAATAAAATATTGTTATAAAATTACAAATAAAATAAAACAAAGCTTCTCCATCACAATTTACCGAGACTCACACCACCTGTTAAATTCTCTGTTCCCGTTAATATATACAATCATTGCAGTTTTAAAAAATAAAACAAACAACATACAAAAAGAAGGGTAAGCTAGAGAGTTTTAAAAATTGTATTTTCATAAATTAAATTTCTAAATCAACAAAAAAAAACAACAAATCAAGTTTTCGTAATTCATCCTATACATCACATCATCACTAACACATCACACTCATGAGACACCCATATGATCTGGTGTGTCCATTTCTTTTTCACACCATAGCACAGTCATATAATCGTAATCCATATGATCTGGTCTAATCGGTTCTTTTTCACACCGTAGCTTAGTCATATAAACTTAATCCATATGATCCGGTTTGACCGGTTCTTTTTCAATCGTAACGCGGTCATATAAACTCAATCCATATGATCCGGTCTGACCGGTTCTTTTTCACATCGTAGCGCGGTCATAGGAATCCTTTAACACACATGATCTGGTCTGACCGGTTCTTTTTCACACCTTAGCGCAGTCATGTAAATCTATTAATCCATATGATCTGGTCCAACCAGTTCTTTTTCACACCGTGTCGCAGTCATATGAACCTCCTTCGACTCCCACCACCTAGTTATCTTGATCTATGATTCCAATGACTAGTAGAGTTAGGATTGAACCTCCTTCGACTCTCACCACCTAGTCATCTTCATCTATGATTCCAACGACTAGTAGAGTTAGTATTGATCCTCCTTCGACTCTCACCACCTAGTCATCTTTATCTATGATTCCAGTGACTAGTAGAGTCAGGATGTGAACCTCCTTCGACTCTCACCACCTAGTCATCGTCATCTATGATTCCAATGACTAGTAGAGTCAGGATACGGGTAGTCTAGATCATACACCACATCATTCACAAATATTGATACTACATCATACAATACATAAACGCTCATTCAGTTTAAATTCATCCAAATCATTGATAAACAAATAATTACAATATTCATGAAAAACAATCATAGATTCCCTTACCCAAATTCACAAAACAATTAATTATAATATCTAAAAAAAAATGCAACTAACTTCCCTCGTAATTCTAAATAAATTTATATTTCAAAGGAGACAAACATTTATAAGAAAACATACAACTAGCTTCCCTCACAAAATATCATAATTCTAAATAAATTTATATTTCAAAAGAGACAAACATTTATAAGAAAACATATAACTAGCTTCCCTCACAAAATATCATAATTCTAAATAAATTTATATTTCAAAGGAGACAAACATTTATAAGAAAACATACAACTAGCTTCCCTCACAAAATATCATACTTCTAAATAAATTTATATTTCAAAGGAGACAAACATTTATAAGAAAACATACAATTAACTTTCCCCACAAAATATCATAATTCTAAATAAATTTATATTTCAAAAGAGACAAACATTTATAAGAAAACATACAACTAGCTTCCCTCACCCAAATTCACAAAACAAGTAGTTACAATATTTATTAAAAACATTCAAACTAGCTTCCCTTACCTCTATAGAATAGAGATACTCAAAAACCCTAAAAGCACAGGCAATCTAACTCTGTTCAAGAATCTGATCGGATACTCTTGATCTACTCAACGCTAGGAATCTAAGGATGCCTCTGATTGTCAATCTGATAATCTATGAGATCACAAATCTAGATAGAAGGTAGAAAATTTTTAAAGAGAAATTGTTTGAGAGATGATGGTTTTCATAAGTATATATTCTAAAAGAAAGAGAGAGATTTGGTAGTTTTTATGAACAGAATATCTTCTTAGAAATAATTGGTGGTTTTTATTAGAATAAAACAGAATATCTTCTCAGATAGAGTTGATAAATTTTATAAAAATAAAATAGAATATCTTTTTAGAGAGATAAAATATCTTCTTAGAGAGAGTTAGTGGTTGTTATAAAAATAAAAAGTAAATAACTATATTTTATTTACTTAATAAATTGTTCTGTTAAAAAAATAGGTATTATCTTATTTATCTCTAAAACTAAATTATAGGTTAGTTTTTTATTCTATAGCTATTTTCTAAGATATTACAGGAAATGTCCTTACAATTTTATTTCACATCTATAAGGAACTGTTTTCCGGAAATAAATTTTGAAAAATAATTTTCAAAATGCAAATTTTATGTTTTATTTTTTTTTTCAAAACTTGTTTCTGGAAAATATTTTAAAATATAAAATTTATGTAAGTATTATTCACCGTTTCAATCAACACTGAGAATTTGTAACAATAGGAATGAACAACATAATTTATAAAAGATAAATCTCAATATAGAAAATCATACATACACTTATTTTCTTTCAAAACATGCGTTACAACAATTTAAATACAATGGTCACTGCAGAATGCGATTGGTTACCAAACGACAAATGATAATATTGCTATTGTTAGCTGACTCATATCACGAATGACACAACACACCTCTACCGTTGATGAAGCCTTTTTGCCTTTCGAAATCTGAAAATCTCTCACTAACCCTCCAATTCGTCTAACTTTCACCTCAAATTTACTGAGCGACGACTTTATATTCACTCAGAAACTCGATTGAAACCGCCATTCTACCGCCATTCGAGAGCGCTTCGTCAACTGGAACCCTAAAACCCAACTGTCTTAAATATGCAAAACCAATTATCAACGAAACATACCGACGAAACCTAAAATCATAAATTATCGACGGATATATTGACAGATTTACCGACAGAAACTAAAAAAATTACCGACAAAATTTACTAACATCTTAGTTTATTTTCCATCAGTAAATGAGGTCGCCTTACCGACTGTGATTTTCATCTATAGTTCCATTGGTAATTTAATATTACAGAAGAATTTTGATCCTTCACTATTTGTCCATTGGTATACGCCAGTTTTCTGAAAGTGATCGTTATTGTGAAATGTTAACAAATAAAAGTTTTATGATCAAAATAATATATATATATATATATATGGAAATGACATTACTAATTTGATTAGGATTTAAATATGGAAATGACATTTGTTTATCCAAGTTGTAAGTATAAAAATAATTCAAATATATTTTATAAAATAACTTCCATTAGGTATGATTTTATGTTGTTCATGTTCCATATTGATTTGAGTATCAAATGATACTTTAAGAAGCTTTTTCAAGTTGTTAGAATTATATATTTTCATATTTATTTTTGGAGCATTTCAATCCGAGCTCTTTATCAAAATATATACAATGTAAAAGCTCTATCATCAAATATACACTAAATCAAGTTGTTGATAAAAAATTTTGGTCAAAAATAAATTTCTAACTATTTTTAATGAATTTTACAAAATTGCTAACCTCTTCCAAAGAAAAATAGTAAGGGGTGTCGAACCAAGCATTCATGTTGGAGAAAAGATCACGCATCAAGTGTATAACATCCTTAAAAGCATGTAACATGAAAAAGTTAACAAACATCATAAACGCTGAAGAAAGTAGATGAACACAACGAAGAAACAAATCAAATGAATGTGAGTGAGAAGAGTAGAGAACACACCGCACCAAAGAGACGGCGGTGCAAGAGGGGAAAAACAAACAATGAAAGAAAGCAGTGAAAAGATTAGGTTAAAAATAATGTGTGAGGATTAAAATAGGGAATACTATAATGGTTGAAAGCTCCCAACCGGTGTAATATCTCTCTAATTCTTAAATTCAGGAGAGGTACTACAGCGGTTGGGTTGGGAGATTCCAACCACTGTAATAGGGCGATATTACAATGGTTAGGAGCTCAATTGTTATAATGTCTTTTCACATAATTACAAAAATGTCATCCTATTTTTTGTTTCCTGGAATTATGTTTTAACAGTTATTTTATCCTATCGTAGGATTATGTTTTAATAGTTATTTTATCCTATTGTAGGATGTAGTTTTTTTTGTAGTGATTTGTACACATGTATAAATTTTGATTGCGATCAGTATCAATTAGAGTTCCACATAGAAAAATTTCTAATGATCAAATTCATAAGAATTTAAAACAACAATAATATAAGAATAATGAGAATTAAATGAGTATTATCTTGACAGATGTTTGCGAGAAAAAAAAACATATTTAGTTTGTTTTTAATACACTCTCGTTTATTACCAACTGACGAATCGTCGGATACACACACAAGGGTTTCTTACTCCCCCTTCCTTTGCCAGGCATGGCAAAGAAACTCGACTGCTGTGACAAATTTGCAACCCAAGAGTCCTTCAATAACCTCAAAAACGGATCACAGGATTGCAACTTCAATAACCCTAAACCAACGGCATCATTAGGAGTCCAAGAATTGCAACTTCCTTCATTAACAGTGGATCAGGCTCCCAAGATTTTAAGGGCTTAAAGATTGAATGTGGTGACAATTCTATTTCCCACAGGTTCAAAGAAGTTGCCTGCTCTGGGATAGCTAAGCTTTTCAACTACCATGAAAATGGGTCCCAGACTTTCCCTGATTTCACCTTTTTAAAGTATCTGCAAAACTTGGCCAAGGGAAGGAAGGTACCTTATATATTCATTTGTCTCCACCAATATTTGGTTAATTTACTTCATTTATGGCAATACAATGTTTTTCTTCTTCCCTTTTGTTACTTCACTTGTTTCTCTTTTACTCTACTTAAATTGTGTATCAAGGATTCGTTTTCAAAAGTAATTGAGGTCAAATCCTGTTTCAAAAAATCAGTTCAAAGTCTTCCTCGTGTATGGAAGATATGTGATAAGGGATTGATAAAGCATGTGAGAATTGGATATGTGATGAATATGATATTGTATCTATGTGTCAAGTTTGGAAGCCAAATGCTTTGAATTATGGACTCTGAATTTTGGTTTAGCCACGAAAATCCATTAAAAAAAAAATAGTATAATAGATACTATTTGTCTAATTTAAAAGTGTATTAACAAAATATTCACATACTGACTTAGAGTTGGGAATATATTTGCAGGAAAATCCAAGACCAAGAAGTGACCACGAACCAAACACAAGACTATAACTAGCAGGAAAACGTGGTCTTGCAAAAGTTATTGTGGCCATATATGAACAATTGATGTGCGATTTTATATATTATGTGTTATATGAACAATTGATGTGCGATTTTATATTATATATTATGTGTTATATATGTTCTGTATGACATCACAACCTCACTCCTCCTCTTTCTCTCGTATTGCTTGATTCATTGCAGCTGCATTAAGGAACAGGGAGAATGTAGTCATGGAGGTTGTAATACTACCCTAAGGATTTTCCCATTCTCCTTTGTTTGTTCAGAACTGTCTTTGTATTATTTTCTCATTGAACTTTCTCTTAAAGGAGATATTCTCCTGAGTGTGGTTATGTCCTCATTCAACTTTCAGTTTATTGGAGTAAATAGTTTAACGTGAAGATGAAGATGAAAATAAATTTAGTTTTAGAATTACACGTGACAAAAGGAATTTTACATGTGATGTTTTGGAGTGATAATTGGTCGGTCGCTGAGTTATAGTTCTTCTATGAGTGACTATTTTTTTAGATAATAGTAATGTGTGATCTTTCGTCTCATCTAATAATTTCAACTAGGTTGCTCAATTTTTCAATTTCAACTAGGTTGCTCAATTTTTCACTCTCTACATGAAACTCACTCCCTTTTTTTTTTTAAAATAGGGTATTTTTTTTTCTTTAAAAAGTTGTCAAAGTATCTTTTCCAAATAAATTTTGGAAAAGAAACACCACCGCTGTCGGTACCAACTACACTTGCACATGACAAATTTCTAAACTTCAAGTTAATGAGAATTTAAAATAAAACACAATAAAATAATATAAGAATAGTGAGAATTAAATGAGTATTATCTTGAGAAATGTCGATGGAAAAGATACATTTAGTTTTATGAATATACTCTCGTTTATTAACGGAATATTTGGATTCAAAAACACAGAACAACATATTTTTTTATTACATACTTTTACCGACAGACACGTACCCCTACGGATTCTTGATATTCCTAATTGCTGATGTTCTTACCAACACACGAATCGTTTGATAGATACACAAAAGGTTTCTTACTCCCTTTCCTTTGGCAGGCATGGCAAAGAAACACCACCGCTGTGACAAATTTGCAACCCAAAAGTCCTTCAATAACCTCCAAAACGGATCACAGGATTTCAGCAAGGCCACGATTAGGAGTCCCAGTATTGTAACTTCCTTCATTAACAGTGGATCAGGCTCCCAAGATTTTAAGCGCTTAAAGATTGAATGTGATGACAAATCTATTTGGCAAAGGTTCGAAGACGTTGCCCGCTTTGGGATAGCTAAACTTTTCAACTACGAAGGAAACGGATCCCAGACTTTCCCTGCTTTCAACTTTTTTAAGTATCTGCAAAACTTGGCCAAGGGATGGAAGGTACCTTATATATTCATTTCTCTCCACCAGTATTTGGTTAATTTACTTCATTATGGCAATACAATGTTTTTCTTCTTCCTTTCATTACTTCACTTGTTTCTCTTTTACTCTACTTAAATTGTGTATCAAGTATTCGTCCAAAAGTAATTGAGGTGAAATCCGTTCCAAGTCTTCCTCTTGTGTATGGAAGAGATGTGATAAGGGATTGATATGCAGAGGTGTAGGATTTCATTGTAGAAACTGGGGCATTGTTTTGATTTAAAATAGCCAGTTAACCTTAACTTTGACTTGAATTCTAAAATTGTATTAACAAAAACCTCACATACACTGAATTGAGTCCGAAATATTTTTACAGGTACTTTCGCTTCGAGACCGAGACCCTAAATCCAAGAATCAGAGATCACGACCCAGAGAAGTATCGAGCAAACAAACACGAGATTAACTAACAGGAACACGAGGTCTTGTACAAGTTATTGTGGCTATGTATGAACAATTGATGTGCGATTTTATATTATGTATTATGTGTGATGGCATCACAACCTCACTCCTCCTGTTTCTTTCTCTGTTGCTTGATTCATTGCAGATGCAATAAGAAATGTAGTCACGGAGGTTGTAATTGGTTTGTTTGTTCAGGAGAGTATTTGTTTGGTGAAAAAATTACATTTAACACTATTAATTAATTATATTTTATTTTGTACAGTATCAAAGTATAACCATTCTTGTTTTATACTTTCAGTTTACTTTATTATAACAAATTTTAACTATGCTGACCATATATATATATATATATTAACTTAACTTAGCTCCATTAATTACTCTGCAGATTATTTTGTTGAACTATTTGAGTTTTGTTCTGTTACAATGATATTACATTCTCTTACACATTTTTTTTCCAATTCTTTTCTTGAGCTGTTCAAATTAAATTAGTTAATGAAAGTTTTTAAAAGTTAAGCTTCAGCTTCGACATGACGATTATACGTATGTACACGTTGGGTATACGAGTCACCTCAGCATGCATAGCCCTGGTATTAACAAAAAGATTATTATTATTACGTTTTCTTTTGAATGTCACGTTTCTTGTGAATACGATCCAACGAAAAAGATTATATCAAGAACAATCTAAAAAGACATTTACCCATCGTCAAGAGTGAAATCTTTAAAAAGAACTACGGTTTCAATTTGAATAATAAAATGAAGATACATAATACTAATCTCAATAACATGCTTTCACTAAGAAATAATCTATTGTGATAGGAGAGAAACTTCCAATACGATAGTAACAAGATGCTAGGAGACCAACTAGCATAAAAACTACCAAAGAAAAGCTTTTGCCAAACAAGGAAGAAAACCCCCCTCATCTGATTCCCACACAATAATGGCAATGAAGAAAAAACATTGTAAAAAAATTAAATCAATTTTTACATTGAATATAAGACATTTACAAAAAAATAATACTACTATTCTTTTACGTCGAATTATTTGAATTCGACATAAATTTGGTTATATAATCGAAACATTTTCCACTAATAATATTTTAAACTAATTTTCTCTCAAGATTATTTTTGTGAGAATTAAACTTCTCTAATTTTAAATATCTTAATTATCATTCTTATATATATATATATA
>Ga0209489_106971_pt1 | contig 17430 bp, 11 predicted proteins | sample SiratrowhiteBW_FD_187527 | JGI IMG/M metagenome (GOLD analysis project Ga0209489, IMG submission 187527) | Root nodule microbial communities of legume samples collected from California, USA - Siratro white BW (SPAdes) (version 2) | ecosystem: Host-associated > Plants > Roots > Nodule | place... | reverse complement strand
GGTAATGATGTAATAATAATAATAAATTCTGTATAATATAGTAAAACTTTCTGTAGAAAATATGTATACTAGATGGAGTACGATTAATAACATATATGTATTGTAAAATATAATGTACATTGTGATGGAAGGTTTTTTGCCTATTTTAGAATTGATTATTTAAATATCTACTGAAATCATCCTTGTCCTAAAAAAAGATAAAAATAAAAATAATAATAATAATAATAATAATAATAATAATTGGATGTCACACCAAATGGTATCAGAGCCACTTTCCATGTGAGACCCATTACATCCATAACAAAAAAAAACAAAAATATATATATATACTAACTTGTACCAATTTCAGATGGAAAATTCCAGAAATCATGAACTGACTGAGGCAGTACAAGCTATCAGAGACATGGCTGCAACACTCTTAAGAAATCAAAGGCAAGAAGAAACTGTTGAATCACAAGGATTGGAAGAATTTAGAAGAAACAAACCTCCACAGTTTTCTTGAGGCTATAACCCAGAAAAGGCTGAATTATGGATTAGAGAAATTGAGAAAATCTTCCGGGTAATGAATTATACAGAAAAACAAAAGGTAAATTATGCAGTATTTATGTTAATTGGAGAAGCTGAATATTGGTGGGAGAACACCAGGAAATTATTAGAGAATGGGGGAATAAATATCAACTGGGAAGTCTTTAAAACTAAATTCCTCGAAAAATATTTTCCCAATGATGTGAGAAGAACAAAAGAAATTGAGTTTATGCAATTAAAACAAGGGAACATTTCAGTCGGAGAATATGCTTCAAAATTTGAGGAATTAGGAAAATACTCTACTTTCTTCTATCACCCCGACGAGAGAATGAAATGTATAAAATTTGAAGATGGACTTAGACCAGAATTAAAGAAAGCAGTAGGAATATTAGAAATATCTGATTTTCCTACCCTTTATACACAAATGTAGATTCATAGAAGATATGGAAAACAAACAAAATTATAAACCCAGAAATTTTGGACCTCATATAAATAAAAAAGGATATAACCAAGGGAAACCCTATGATCGTCCTCAACAGAGTTCCCCATCCAGTCACAATAATTCTGGAAATTTTAAAAGGCCTTTAGAAAGTCAAATTAAGTGCATGAAATGTGGTCAAGACCATTACACCAGATATTGTCATATCAAAGGACCTATATGCTTCAAATGTGGGAAACCTGGTCATGTACTAACGGAATGTGGACAACAAAAGCCACATCTCAATCCTCTCGGATCTGCACACAAATCAAGGCCAGCAACGACTGGGAGAGTTTACACTCTAAGTGGTGCTGAAACTGCTCAAAATCATGATTTAATTCAAGGTACGTGTTTCATTAAAGGTAAAACTTTAAATGTACTGTATGATTCAGGCGCAACTCATTCTTTTATTTCCAATGATCGTGTTAAGGATCTGAAATTACCAATTTCTTCATTGGATACAAATTTGATTATCTCAACCCCCACTAGTAAATCTGTAATTACAAATCAAGTTTGCCTGGATTGCCCTCTGTTCATTGAAAACAAGAAATTCCTTGTAAATTTAATTTGTCTCCCTTTGTCACAATTAGACATCATTTTGGGAATGGATTGGTTGTTTGACAATCAGATCATTCTAAATTGTGCAGAAAAATCAGTGGTATTCTCCAATCATGAAATTCTTTTGAAACCTTCTGAGAACCCAAATTTGAAAAATGAACTTCAAGGATATTTATTATTATCTTCTATGGAATCAAATGAGGAAGTCAATTTAAAAAATATAGTTGTTGTTCAAAACTTTCCTGAAGTTTTCCCTAATGATATTCCTGGTTTACCACCTAATAGAGAAATTGAATTCTCCATAGATTTAATACCAGGAACTGGACCAATTTCAATAGCTCCATATAGGATGTCACCCTCTGAATTGACTGAATTAAAAAAGCAGTTAGAGGAATTACTTGAGAAACAATTCATTAGACCTAGTGTATCACCTTGGGGAGCTCTAGTTTTATTGGTCAAAAAGAAAGATGGAAGTTTTAGGTTATGTATAGATTATCGCCAATTAAATAAATATACCATAAAAAATAAATACCCACTTCCCCGAATAGATGATTTGATTGATCAATTAAGAGGAGCTTCAGTATTTTCTAAGATTGATTTACGGTCAGGTTATCACCAGATAAGAGTAAAGGCAGAAGACATACCGAAAACAGCCTTTCGAACCAGGTATGGTCATTATGAATATCAAGTGATGCCTTTCGGTGTAACCAATGCTCCTGTTATATTTATGGATTATATGAATAGGATTTTCCGTCCATTTTTAGATTCTTTTGTAGTGGTTTTTATAGATGATATACTTATCTATTCTAAAACCTTTGAGGAACATGAGAAACATCTTGTGATAGTTTTGCAAGTTTTGAAAGACAAAAAGTTGTATGCTAAATTATCTAAGTGTGAATTCTGGTTGGAGGAAATAAAATTCTTGGGTCATGTAATTTCTAAGGAAGGTGTATCAGTAGACCCAACCAAAGTAGAAGCAGTTTTGCACTGGGAATCACCAAAGTCAGTGACAGAGATCCGTAGTTTCTTAGGTTTGGCTGGTTATTATAGGAGATTCATTGAAGGATTCTCTAAGATAGCTATGCCATTAACTCAACTCACTAAGAAGGGACAAAAATTTAAATGGACTGAAAAATGTGAAAATAGTTTCCAAGAACTTAAGAAAAGATTGACCACTTCTCCTATTCTAGCCTTAACCGATCCCAGTAGACACTTTGTGGTATTCTGTGATGCTTTCAAAATGGGGTTAGGATGTGTTCTTATACAAGATAGAAATGTAGTGGCATATGCTTCTAGACAACTAAGAACACATGAGAAAAATTATCCAACCCATGATTTAGAATTGGCCGTCATTGTCTTTGCACTGAAATTATGGAGACATTATTTATATGGTGGTAAATTTGAAATTTTCAGTGATCATAAGAGTCTCAAATATTTGTTTGATCAAAAAGAATTAAATATGAGACAAAGGAGGTGGATGGAGTTTTTAAAGGATTATGATTTTGAATTGCATTACCATCCAGGAAAAGCAAATGTAGTGGCTGACGCTTTAAGCAGAAAATCTTTACATATTTCCACATTGATGATCCAGGAAATGGAATTACTAGAAAAGTTCAGGGATCTGAATTTAACAATATCTTTAAGTCAAGATAAGATTCAATTAAATACAACTCAGATTATTAGTGACTTAAAGCAAGAAATTAAAGAGACTCAAGCAAGTGATAAATTTCTTCAAAAGAAAATGAAGTTGGTGGAATCAATAAATGAAGGAAATTTTGAAATAAATAAAGAAGGAATTTTGACATTCAGAAATAGAATTTGTGTTCCAAATAATGAGAAAATTAAGAAAATAATTTTGGAAGAAGCCCACAAAAGCAAATTGAGCATACATCAGGGAACAACAAAGATGCACCAAGATCTTAAGCAAATGTTCTGGTGGCCCAAAATGAAGAAAGAAATAGCCCAATATGTAGCATCATGTTTGATTTGTCAAAAGGTTAAGATCAAAGGCCAGCAGGAATGTTGCAACCACTAGACATACCCGAATGGAAATGGGATAGCATAGCAATGGATTTTGTTATTGGTTTACCTCAGACAATCCAAAAATTTGATTCCATATGGATTATTGTAGATAGATTAACCAAATCCGCTCATTTCTTACCTATAAATATTAGATATTCTTTAGATAAAATAGCAGAGTTATATATAAAAGAAATTGTAAGATTACATGGAGTTTCGTCCAGCATCATTTCAGATAGGGACCCTAGATTCACCTCTAAGTTTTGGTGTAGTTTACATCAAGCTCTAGGTACAAAGATTCATCTTAGTTCTGCTTACCACCCTCAAACAGATGGACAATCAGAAAGAACCATCCAATCCTTAGAAGATTTGCTAAGAGCTTGTGTGTTGGAAAACTCTGAAAGTTGGGATAAATATTTGCCATTGATTGAGTTTACCTATAATAATAGTTACCATTCTAGCATAGGTATGGCACCCTATGAGGCATTGTATGAAAGAAAATGTAGAACACCTTTGTGTTGGTATGAATCTGGAGAAAATTTACTCTTAGGACCTGAATTGATCCAACAAACCACGGATAAAATTAGGATGATTCAAGAAAAGTTGAAAACAGCTCAAAGCAGACAGAAAAGTTATGCAGATAAAAGAAGACGACCTCTTGAATTCTTAGAAGGTGATCATGTATTCTTGAAAGTTACACCTACCACAGGAGTTGGTAGAGCAATAAAGTGCAAGAAACTCACCCCTCGTTTTATTGGTCCATATCAAATTCTTAGGAAAAATAGGCCCTGTAGCTTACCAAATTTCTTTACCTCCTATTCTTTCTAATCTTCACAATGTCTTTCACGTATCTCAATTAAGAAAATATGTTTCAGATCCTTCTCACATAATAATACCTGATACAGTATAATTAAAGGATAACCTCACATTTGAAACTATGCTTGTACAGATTATAGACAAGAAGATCAAACAGTTGAGAAGAAAGCAAATCTCTCTGGTGAAGATTCTTTGGAATAGAGTTACAGGAGATGTTACATGGGAACTAGAAGAGAAGGTCAGAAGGAATTACCCTCACTTGTTTGAATAAATTTTGAGGACGAAATTTTGTAAGGGGAAAAGAATGTAACATCCTTAAAGTTTTATTATCACTTATTATTACCATTATTGTCATTACCATTATTGTAACATCCTTAAATTTTTATTATCACTTATTATTACCATTTATTATTATTGTGTTATATTATTATTATTATTATTATTAAATTATTACCATTCTATTCTTACTATTATTATTATTATTATGTTATATTATTATTATCTTATGCACGTATGGTTATGCACGTATGGTGGAAGGAAAATTCATTATATTATGGTATACATTATTATAATATTAGTATTATAATATCATTATTATATATTATTCTTACCTTAGGCACGTGGATAAATGATGCAAATTTATCACGCATACAGTGCACCTTACACATTTCAAAGATAAAATCTGAAATCAAGTACAAATGCAATTCAATTTAAGATAATTGCAATGTGCTCTTTATCTCAAAATTTCGTCACCTAGGTGACGTTGGCCATAAATGCAAAGTTGAAGGATAACTGTTGTGCCGTCTATAAAAGCCATTCAAATACAAAATTCACATTACAACAACAATCCATGTTTAGGTGCAATAAAAAATTCTCCATTACATTCTATCAAAGATAAGAGGAAAGGAGATATACTATTTTTGCTTTCCATTTCTTAAAAATTATTTTTACAGCGAGGTACCCCTATCCTCATTTTATTTTATTATGTTTCATGTAATATTAATTCTCAAATATAAATTTTATATTATATGTCACATTCATGATCATAATGTAGTTTAATGGATATGGTTTGTGGCTGAAGGAACTTGTTCCTTGAGGTTTCAAATGAGCAGGAGATTGTGTCATTGAAAGGAAATTATTATTAATTGCTCATTTATCCTGACTATTTACTATTACTGTATTCCATACTAATAATAGTATAATTTTACTGTGAATAAATTAAAAATAACATTCAAAAAATTAGATTTTTTTTTAGAATTTTCTTATATAAAAGACTGTATATCTCACTTTTCTCTTTATTTCATCATATGAATCTATAATATGAAAGAATGGCTGCACACAACCCTGCAACTCCATTTTCAGCAAATATAGCAGCATCCTTTTCAGGACAAGAATGGATGACGGATGTGGTACAAGGATCCGTCACTTTCCAAGGAAGAGCTACCACTGTTTTTGTTTTTGAAAATTTTGAAGATGTACCGCTCACTCTGGAAGGACCCATAGTGGTGACCTTTGGAATACCTCCTTGCCCCCAACATAACCCTATCATTAATCTGTTCATGGCTCCTACGTTGTGAAAATATAATAAGAAGAATAATAAATCTTGTATAATATTGTAGGATATATGTATAATAGAGTGGTAATGATGTAATAATAATAATAAATTCTGTATAATATAGTAAAACTTTCTGTAGAAAATATGTATACTAGATGAAGTACGATTAATAACATATATATATATATATTGTAAAATATAATGTACATTGTGATGGAAAGTATTTTTGCCTATTTTAGAATTAATTATTTAAATTTCTACTGAAATCATCCTTGTCCTAAAAAAAAAAAAAAAAAAAAAAAAAAAATAATAATAATAATAATTGGACGTCACACTATTTATTACATTATACCCCAACAGTTTCCTCTAGTCACCACCTTTTTCACCAAATTACTAATCTTATTAACTCTTACAATTAATTAGAGATGTAAAACAGGGTTAAATTTAACTTGAAATTTTAAACAATATAGTATAATAATTATGTATACAGAGCAATCATAAAAACAATATTCCAAACTCATTTAAATTCCAAGCACCAATTGACATAAAAAAAATGATTTTTTCATACACCATTAACAAGCAACCATTAATCAAGATGAATTTATTATTGGATATTAAAATATGGTGAAGATTATTGGAAAGTTACAGTTAAAGAAATGACGGAGTGTGCAGTATTGGCATCAAAGTTTTCAGTCTCAAATACACCATAACCCCTTACAAATCGAAATTTGCCAGTTCCAGACACCACCGAGACCTCTCTCAGTTTCTCACGTTGACGACTAACGCCTTGGATCTCTATGCTACTACCACTGTACTGCGAGTTATTAAACACAATGGAAAGTGCCACAAATGCATTAGAGCCATCGTGGGCCGCCACTACAAGCATCCCTTGGGCCCGGCCCACTACACTGGAGTCTGGGTTTGGGCTCAGCGTGACAGGGTCGTCCACTGCAAATATGGTTCCGAATTGGTCGAAGGTCCAATCCTTGCCGGCGAGGCCAATAATCGGAGAAATGGTAGCGTTGGGTTCTTTTGCTGTGTCTTGGAGATAGAAAATCATGGTTTTTGGAAGAGGCTCTTCAGCTTCCGCTACGTAAAGCACTGTTGTGGAGAGCAAGAGTGTTGAGAATATGGAGGAGAAGAATTTGGAAGATGCCATTTTTTTTGTTACTACTAAGGTTTGAGATGAATTTGGATCATGAAGTTTGACGGGATTTATAGTACTAAGATCATGATTACGTTATTAGTTTAATGATTTCTTATGCATGTGTTATGTGAGTCAACGGTAATTGTAATAATAAGAAATGTTCAAGAATCTAGATAATGATCTGCCACGTGAAATCAAATGTGCTTGCGCTGACTAGTAACTGCAGAACGTGAGAGGCATGTGTATGAACATGTGTGCACGAATGGACATGATTTATTCCCTTTTCACATTCTGCTTTTGGAAACGGCTTTCTTTCTGTAAGAAAACAAAACAGTTTCTAGAAAACAATTTTTCATTACACATCAGTTACTTTTCCATCCAACCTATTTACTTTTCAAACAGAAATATTTCAGCTGTAATCTCTCAGAAGTAGATTCACCACTCTTGGAACCATAACATTATCTAATTCGATTACCTGAAATGATTTTCATAATTGATCTTACATCTATCAGGTGATTTTCCAAGTTATGAATATAACTGAAAACTCACTTTGGGCAATAAATATCCATTCCTTTATGATCATCTTGCCATTATGAAGAATATGGCTATAGACTGATCAACTCACATACATAATAATATATGTGAGCTGCTTAAAGTGCAGCAAGTTCACTCAATCCAGAGTTAATCTGTTTCAAACACTTAGTATATACAAATGTGACCTCATTAGGAAAGTATGATGCATTCAAACAGGAGTTAAACACGAATGGTTTTTAGATATTTCAACAATCAAGTATTCTTTTTAGTATCAGGATTGCGAAGAGCTGTGCTCAATGGCCTGCAACTGACTCTGAAGACTCTGATTGTCTTCCAAGAGGCGATCATATTCCATAAGGAAACCCTCCGACTGCTTTTTAAGAGCCTCTACTTCAGTTTCCAAAGTCTTAGCAGCATTTCCTTTTGCCTCACATTCAGATTCCAGTGTCTTAATTTTGGACTTCAAGGTGGCAATTTCTTCAGTCAATGCTTTCTGTTCCTCAGTATTGCCATTTTTGCCATCTTCAAAACTTCGGCTTTGTTTCTTAATAGCTTCCATGGTCTTCCTGAGTAAACGAAGCTCTCTTATGTAGTGGTGCAATCTATCAATCATCAGAGAGAGGAACAGCAAAAACCCTGCACATTTTATATGCGAAACTATGAATACAAAAAGACTATAGTAAATAAAGAAACATCCAACTCATGACACTCTTGACACACAGAAAGCACTTAAAGCATACCTAACAACAGAAAAAAATCTAAATATGCCGAATCTTAATAGTAGTTCATCAAAAAGCCAAAAATGACGACTATAAACCCAAAATTTTGAAGCAATTAGAATGGTCACAAGAGGCAACTGGCATATAAGATCTAATAAATTGAACTTACTGAAGGTGTCAATGAGTAAAATAAAACAATACACTATTACAATTTAATAGTTTTAAAGGAAAAGAAAGAAAATAAAATAAAAGATAATAAGTAACAGGGATATATACCCATTTGTAACATATTATAGATAATATATACCCTGCTGCCACTTATTTTTTTCAACTCTATTATAGTGTGATGTTATTATACTTCAAAGTTGTTAATTTTATCCCCCACTAAGTTATATTTTATAATATTATTCTTTCTCACTATTCAAAAGAACTTTGTCCATCAGTATTAATCAAGTACTTATTACAAGGTTGTATTTATTATCATACACGACATGAGATAAACATAGAAGCAGATCATAGAATTCATGCCTGTTGGTTGCGTTGGAGAAAATGTTTCATTATTGTGATTGACAGGTGTGGCAGGTGTTCTTGAACTCAAAAAGGAAAATTTTAAGAAACTGCAATAAGACCAGCAATGCTTTTGTGGTACGGGATGTTGGGTTGGATGATAAAGTAAACACAAGAGCATAACCTGAATGTAGCATAGATGAAAGTGCTGTGGTACATAGGACATACAAGAAAACAAGAAATTAGGACTGGATGTATTGGAAAGAATGTAGAAACAACGCCTATAGAGGAAGAGATGGTAGAGTCTCAGATAAGATTGTTTGGCCATGTCATGAGAAGACCGTCAGAAGCCCCGATAATAATTGGTCATATGGAAGAATACACAATAAATAGAGATACACGAAGATCAGCAAAAGTCAATAATGCAAAGGGTATGCTTAGTAAGAGACTTACGGGGGAAAAGGGAATGCAGCCTTTCACTTATTTGAGTGACTTTTAAAATACTTTCCCAAAATTTAGAGGAAATGGAGAGTTTTCAAATCCCAAGATAACCCTGCCTTGCCTACTTTTGAGTTCCCACAAATTGGGGAAGGGGCGTAAAAGGGTATAAGAGTATATTAGGTTAACTAAGCTAGTGTTTATTAAAAAGGAAAGGTAAGATTCAAGATCTGTACTACTTTAAATCATTTAACTTACTGGAGCCTATGCATCCTTCTCCCAGAAAATTATAAACATCAGAACAAGTGTAAGGATTTACACTTCATTTCCTTTATCATTCCTTCCCCGTGATCCCTTCCAACTCCCTTTACCTTGTAACTCCCAATCACACCCAAAAAAGCTAGATCTGAAAGCCTTTATCTAAACGCTAGATTTTGACAAAAACACAATGAATACTTCAGCTGTCTTACCAAGTGGGAAGAGGCTCTTGTTGATGTTTGAAATACTTATGAAAAGGAAACAAAACAATGCCAATCAAGCTAGTCATTGAAACAATCAAATAATTTTATATTACGTCTTCCACAAAGAAGAAAAGGGTACTCACTCTTATGATCTTAACATAGCATTATATACTAACAAATGCGCTGAAATGATTTATATCACAAAGCTACAGATTACCACGGTCACCATACCATCACTTCATTCTTCAGATATCTAGTTTGAAAGCATCATCATGAAACAAATAAATAACCCAGTTGGGTAACTAAACCACATCACTTGCATGTTTCTTCTTCCCTCTTTCCGTTCTGATTTCCTTATAAGAATATTTCTCCATTTTTTTCTTATGATTATCCATGCCAAATTTTTACTCAACATCTCACAATTCAAATTCAGATAGACAATTGAAAGTATTATAATTGTCAAATACTCCTAAAATTTCAAGCAATCAATTACATAAGGTAAGCTGATGACAATTTCAGTAATTCCACATCCCCTTTCCTAAGACACCCTTAACCACCTCCACCCAAAATAAAAAATACCATTCACATGAAAGTTTGGAACAACATGCTTAATCCTGAATCATTCTACACCGATTACTAAATAAAGATACGAAGTAAGTGAAACCCACAAGCACCATTTGTCACGTAAATCAGACCTGTGTAAAACAGCTAATAGCACTAAAGAAACAATATATAAACCAAAATCCATATTATACGTAGGAACAAAGTCGAGTACTATTAAAATATAAGAACTAAAACGTAAAGATTGTTCAGATAGAAAGATATAGAGGCCAAATGAGTAAGTAATTAAACCTTAAAAACCAATAAAATGGAATTTCCTCAAAATTCATCTATCACTGTAACAGCATATACGGACATAAGCACAAAAACCCACAATTACCCGATCCATAAATCAATTCGAAGCTAGGTAATTAGTCCTCCACAGTACTCCTTTTCTCCACAATCCACAAAAATAAATAAATAACTCAAACAATTTAACCTAATCCCCCAAACCCCAGAAAAGAGGGCTTTGAGTTTCGAACCGAAAGAAAGGTTTTTGAGAGATACCCATGAGAGAAGCTTCGAGCATGTGCTTGGACATGAGAACTTGGTCGGTGGGGTTGAGCATACCGGCCTCGAGGGTGCGTTGCTGGATCTTGGCCATGCTGTAGAGGCTGGAAGAGAGAACCACCACCAATGTGGCGCCCACGGTGGACACCACGACGGGGCCACGGCCGCGCTTGACCCGATCGAGGGAAACGATGACGAGTTTTCTGAGAGGGGTCTTGAAAACGAGGGTGAGAATCAGAAGCATTTCGCTGAAAATAGCAGTGTAGAGTAGCTGCAACATCTTGTTGGAATCACCTTGGATCACTCGCAGAAAAGACTAGAATGAGTAAGAGAAAGAGAAGAGAATAGAAGGGTCTGAAATAGAGGAAGAGGAGAAGCGCGTGGGTTCAGTGAAGGGTCTGCGCTGGTCCAATGAGGCGGCAACCCATGCATGTGTTTGGAATTTTCTATACTCAAAACTTCGTTTTTTTCATTTCAAACTCTTGCAACCAAATCAAGCTAATTCGTATACGTGTTAACTCATGCGTGAGTAGTTATAACTTTCTACGAGTAGAACCTTACATATAAAATAAGGAAAATTTTATATAAATATATTTGGTTTTGAAAAATTTATACTTATCTAGAAACTTAGCTATTCATTGGGTATTTTTTGTTTCTTTTATTTCTCATTTAAAGTGATGTAGGGTTTTCTTAGACTAATTTACGCATAAGAATATTAAAGCAATATACAAAGAAAAAATAGAATTATTTTTAATTCAATGAAATTAATTTATGTATAAGTTGATTTATGAAAATTCTATCATAAACTAGAAATATTTAGCAAAACCAGCTAAAGGCTATAAAATAAACATAATTAATTATTAAATCGAATCTTAAATGTTGAATAATTATATATTTTAAGAACTAAAAGTTTAATTTTTTTAATTTATTTTAAATTGATAGAATATGAAAATTTATATAAATTAAATTTCAAGTCAAATTTGTGAAAAAAATTATTCTTCATTATAATTTAAATAGTTATTATTTCTCAATAAAAGTAAATATTTTATTAAAAATAAAAATGAATAATTAAACTAATAATAAATAAATATAGCATTAAATCAATAATTCAAAAGAGTGTCGCAATAGAATAATAATATAAAAATTATACTCATAAAACATGATTTAAACATTAATCTTTTTTTAATATAATTAAAAAATAAAATAGGTAAATATAAATTACATATTAACGGATTATTTTATAAAGTTAATATAAATAACTTATTGGAATAAAATTATTAAAAAACTATCTTCCCCAACTCAAAAAGAAAATTACATTAATTTCATCTATCAATCTTATTTATAATATAGATGAAATATTTTAATATATATATATATATATATATAAGTTTATAGAAAATTTAAATTTTATTTTCTTTTAATTTCTCTAAAAATTCTTATAAAAGGTTAGTGGAAATATACTCTTAATAAATAATAGTGTAATCATAATAGGCATAGGTCAACTATGACAAGACATAAATTAATTATATATCTAAACAACGGTCTAAATAAGACAGAGACCCGAACCAATTATGGTTGAATAAAATTTCCATATATTAAAATAGAAAATTATATTTTGATACCCTGTATCAAATGTTAATCAGGTGAATTGTCAAATATCATTTCTTTACTTTTAAGTTATATATATCAATGCTCTTCTAGAAAAGTGATTTCCTCTCTTTTATCAAGACACGATTTGTAGATATAAGAAAAATAAAAAATATTTAAAACTGTATTTGTAAATAATGATTACTTAAAAAATTAAAAGGATCCCCTAAAACATAATTTTAAGAAAAAATATAAAATTGTGTTTAAAATGTATAATTTTTTTTTTAAAAAAGCGAGTTTTTAAATGTAATTAAATTTTTTAATAAAATTATAAAGAAATTATACTTTTTTTTAGTAAAAAAAGCCTCCATAACATCATCACTTTTATTAATGGTACGTTTGTTTCTAGAAACTAAATTTTTTTTAAAACCTATCATTTTTAATTTGAAAATAGTTTATATTTTCTCTAAATTTTATTAACGAAAATACAACATATTTTTATATTTTTTATGATTTTTATAATTTTATTACTTTTATATTTTTATTATTTTTATAAATAATTCATTTAAAAAATAATGTAATTTAAAATATATATACTTTTGAAAGGTTAGTACTAAAAATTATGTAGTCATTTTTTAAGAATAAAAGTATTCAGTTATTTTAAAATAAAGAAAATTTATTTATTTATTTATTTTGTTAAAATAAATAAATAAATTATTTTTTATTTATTAAAAAGTAAAATTATTCAATTAAAAGATAACTTCAAAATAAAGTTATTAGATGAAGTATTATATAATAGTATAAATAATTAAAAAAATCATTAAGTTTAAAATCAAATGTTATTTTAAAATTTTTAGGTTAAAATTAAGGTGGAGGAGAATGATTCACCTTATACTATTACGCGAAAATGCATAAAGTTTATTCAAAAACACTAATTTAGATAGAAAAATTTGTTTATATATATATATATATATATATACTAAAATGCATTCACGTTAAAAGATATAAATGATTGATGAAAATAGTTTATTATGTTGTAAAACTGTTCATTATATGATTTCTAGGACCGTGTATAAATATTGTCTCTTTATCTTTTTATCTATTTTTTTTCTCCTTTTATTTGAATTTTTACATAATATCAATAATCTTTAATAATTTTTTCACCTGTCACTACAATTTTGGAAAATTTTATTCTTCTTCTACATTATTTTTTTCAAGCATTGTTTCATATTCCTTCCCAACTCTAATTACTCTCAAACATGATGACAATTATTTATTATGAAAATAATTTGTCAGAGTCTTAAATTTCATTGGTTATTGGATAATAACTCTGCTCCACCTCAATTTGTTATCACTGTTAATGGTATTGATATTAAAAATGATTATTACATTTAGTATGATCAATAAGATTAACTGTTGATAATGACATGGTTACTTGTTTCTATGCATCCTAGATTCTTACACAAATGGTTGGATTGGATTCCTTTGCCCCAATTTGGGTCAAACTACAAACATACCACCTTTCGCACATTCATGCAAGGGTAAAGGGTAAAGAACTTGAAACTTCAGCCGAAAACTCCAAAGCGTTGTAGGTCACTCAATTCTTTTTTTTTTTTATATCAAGAAGACAGTAGATACATTGGTTGCAGTTCGTTCTCCCAGTACAATCAAAGTTCATATTGACTAAATACTTGATGGCTTGACAAATGAATATGAATACGATAACATTGTTATTACAATTACATCCCGCTTGGATCCTTATTGCTTGCTCAGGAGGAACAATTGGATAAACGAATTTCTTCTGATAATCTTTTACAAGCGAATGTTGTCACAACAAACCCCGTTAATCAATCTTTACCATTCTTGTATAATTTTTCTTCTTCAAATTTTTAAAAATTCAGTTGTGGTCAACCCTACTCAAAGAATACAAGATTTGCTAACTCTATAAATCAAAATCCGAAATAACTGAAATTCAAATGGTCCTTCATTCTCTCAAAACTTCAAGTTCTTATGTCAAATTTGCTCTAAACATGGTCATTTCACATTGTTGACACAAGTATGACCATTTTAATACATCAACTATTCATGTTAATTCTTGTATGCTACTACATCTTTTAGTGAGGATGATAAACCATCAATACTTTAAACTCCTTCTACATTCCGTGACCCAATACGATACTCAGATAGTGGAGCATCTCATCATCTAACTCATGAAAACAATAATTCTACAACCAAAACGCCTTACAGTGGTTTTGATGTGGTCCAAAATAGGTAAACATATTGGTCTTCCTATTAAACATGTTGGTTTTGCTGTTTATACTACTCCATGCATTGCTCATAAATTTTCTTTGCATAATATGTCACATGTTCCTTGAATTTCAAAGAATTTACTTAGTCTTGCTAAATTTTCTAGAAATAATAATGTGTTTTTAGAATTTCACTCTGATTTTTGTCTTATTAAACATCAGGAAACAAAGGAGATATTTCGTTAAGGAAAACTAGAGATGGAATTTATGTTTTCCAAAATTTTGTTCCTTCTTCCAATCTTACAACTCATATTGCTTTTATATTATCAAAGATATCATCATATACTTCATGGCAAAATAGATTTGGACATGCTCATACGAAAGTCATTCATCAAATAATGCAATCTTCTAATGTTCTTGTATCTGTTAAACAAGATTTTTGTGAACTTTGTATACTTGCTAAAGCACATCAATTACCGTTTCATGACTCTACATCTCGTTATACTCATATGTTATAATTTGTATATATGGATATATATGGGGTCTATCACATATTCCTTCTTTAAATGGATCTAGATATTACATTACTTTTCTTAATGCATATTCTAAATATATTTGGTTGTACTTGCTATCTCATAAGTCTTAAACTAAATATGTGTTTCAATATTTTAAAATATATGCTGAAAAGCAAACTGATTTTCAATTAAAAAGTGTTTAAAGTGATAAACTTTCCTAACATAAAATATCATCATTCCATGACAAGCTTCTCAACATAGTTTAAAAATAACTTGATTAGAAAAAGTTACCACAACATCTTTGGTTTATTACACACTATCTCAAACTAGGCTTCTCATAAGAATAATAAGAAAAATTTAACTCGTTTTTCTCAATTTGTATTAGAGTTCAACTTCTAAAGGATTAAGTGTCTCACAACATCAAAAGGAAAGTTCTAAGTGACTAAAATGAAAGGACGATTCATTGTTAAAAGAGTATCTCTCACAAAAATATCAACACTTCTAAATACTACTACTAAAAAAACAAGAAAAAATATACATCAAGTTTATACACTATTAATCCTAATCAATAATAACTAAAAATTTATCTTTCTTAAAATAATTTTATATTATAATACAATTAGACTATAGAGAAATTTGTCAAAATATATTAACTTGAAATATCTTAAAGTACATGCATTACCTTAGTAAAATATGTTAAAGTACATTGTATGTACTTTTGTAGATACTCACTACAAAATTATAATTACATATGGAAAAGAGTCTAATTCTTTTCACACAAAATTTATTTTAAATTTGACAAATCTCTAAGACTTTACTGCTATTATTCATGTGCACTTAGGAATTAAAATAAGTTAAATAAGATAACAAATACCATTATTAATGTGTTTTCCTATATACTTTTCCAGATACTCACTACAAAATTATAATTATATATACAAAAGAGTCTAACTCTTTTCACATAAAACTTACTTTAAATTTGACAAATCTATAGGCTTTACTGCTATTATTAATGTGCACTTAGAAATTCAAAATAAGTTAAATAAAATAACAAATACCGTTAAAAAGACACATCTAATTGTCTTTGAATATCATATGATGATTTATTAGTGTATATTGCTATTTGAAGAACCTAAACATCTCTTATCAACTTTTTCAAAGTAAATTTGATACTTATTATGAATGTGTGGCGATAAAATAAAACTTATCATGATTATGTATAAACAATGTATATATTTTGTACTTTTTTACTATTTAAATCAATTATATTTTAATGGAACTTGTCTCCTATTCAATTGGTTGTTATTTTGTAACTTTAAACTCTAATGTTTGGCCTAGTCAATTGGTTGTCATTTTGCATCTTCTTTCAAAATTCTGATAATATCTTTTAAAATATTCATACTACCCTAAAATAAACTTTCAATTAATTATTAGAGAGAAGTGTATAAAGATTTTAATGGTATAATTGTTTATATACTTGTTTTGTTTTTTATAGATTTAACTGTGAACAAAGAGGGAAAATAAAAACTAAGGAAAGTATATTTGTGAGCTCAAACAGGATTGGTCTCTGATCTTACACAGATCTCAGCAAAATATAGAAGTTACTTCGTTCTCGAAAGAGTAAAAAACGATAATAGGAGATCTGAGTAATTCATCGAGAAAAGTTGAAGGTAATACTTTGTGGTGTCTCAATAATGCAAATAACTAAAGGCATAGCTACAAATAAAATTTGCAAACTCTTGAATGGATAGTGTCCCTAATGTAATTCCAAAACCTATATATAACTCTTTAAAACACTTAATGATAAATGAAACAACCCATTAACGTTGGGTAAAGGTCCTTAATATCATGCATGCATGCATGAATGTTGCAAGCTTAATGTTTACCACCACCTCCTCCAACACCAACACCAACACCTTTTCCGGCACCACCTCCACCTCCAACCCCAACTCCTATTCCAATCCCAATTCCAATACCAACCCCTCCACCGCCGCCACGACCCTCGCCACCACCTCCACCTAAACCTGCCCCACCTCCACCTCCAACTCCTGCACCAAACCCTCCACCATGCCCCGAACCTCCACCTATACCACCTCCTCCTCCACCACCACCACCTCCCCCTCCGCCTCCTCCTCCACCAATTCCTCCACCCCCTACACCACCTCCTGCTCCAAACCCACCACCATGTCCTGAACCTCCGCCCACTCCTCCACCT
>Ga0209489_106970_pt1 | contig 17431 bp, 4 predicted proteins | sample SiratrowhiteBW_FD_187527 | JGI IMG/M metagenome (GOLD analysis project Ga0209489, IMG submission 187527) | Root nodule microbial communities of legume samples collected from California, USA - Siratro white BW (SPAdes) (version 2) | ecosystem: Host-associated > Plants > Roots > Nodule | place: USA... | reverse complement strand
CCGTCGCTGTTATGAGGTACTGTCTGCATTTGTGTTTGGTTTTCTGCACGAAAATGCCATTCTGTACGTGGAATTTTAATTTTGGCATCAAATTGATTTTATTGTTATTAACTTTTTTTTTTTTTTTTATTTTTTTTTTTTTTTTTCTTTACGCATTTTGCCTAATGATCAATTACCGTTTGTTGACTGGTTTTTAACCATTTTAATGAACAATGTAGGTCTCTGGTATTAACGTGGTAGTACATGTTATATTGAAATGAAATGTGTACTGACATATAATGAGGGGCAAAATTAATCAAATTTTGAAAATAAGGGACATCTATGTGAATAACAATAATAAATGATAAAAATATTAAAGGTGGGATAAAAACCCTTGGCCTCCACTCAAATTACTTAATCATTTGACTTATTTATTAATATTAAATAGAGTCTTATATTTTAATTAAATATTCTTTTATCAACTATAAGATTTGAATATGTTTCCTACTGTATCCTTTGTTCAATGTCGATCTTGGAAGCTGTTTATATCAATTACAGAATTGTCACTAAAGAAAAGAGATATTAAAAATGTTAATAGTTTTGATATTATAAAATTCTCATTTACGATGTCTATTATAACATATCCACGTTTACAATGTCTATTATAACATATCCACGTTTACAATGTCTATTATAACATATTGGATATTTTATGTGTGAGTAATGTTTCAATCCTTACAACCTAATTCTAATTAAATCTATATCATATTACGATTAATTAATTACGTATTAAATATGTTCAGTTATCCAATTTTGATAATAATAGCGTTTATTTATTAAGAATAATATATTATTGATCTAAATAAGATATATTCTAGTAAAAAAAGTATTATATTGATTTTTAGAGATATTCTATATTGATTCCACCATAGAAGTTGGCAATATAGAAGGTTTAAAACTTTCTAAATTGGGTGTACAACCAATGTAATATGTTTCTATATTAACCAATTCCTAAAAATGTAAAAACATGGAACGTACTACATCGATTTTACTAAAAACTAATATAGTATATCATCTATTACATTGGTTTTCACAGTAATCAAAGTAATATTAACTGCATCTTGTTGGTTAGCACTTAACCTATTACAGCGGTTGTTCCCAAAATTACTGTAATATGTCTTATACTACATCGGTTAAGGCAACAACTGATGTAATATCTTGCTAAGCGAAAAAAAAATTGGCTTCTCTATGACATATACTACATCATTTGAGTATCTTAACTGATGTAATATGTGTTCTTTTACATCGGTTATGGTCTTAACCAATGTTAAATAGCGCACTTTTTTAGAAATTTAAGCAGTTTTGTTGGTTTCCCAACCTACACCAAAGAAACTAGTCAAAAACCAATTACAAATAAAGAAAGTTATTAAATCAACCAACCAGAAACATTTTATTAAAGGAAAACCAAAACTTAGGTAAATTAAATCAACTTTACATATCTATTTACAAAACAATCTATAAACACACACATATACATATATCTATCACTTCTAATTTCTATTGTTATTTCTAATGATAATTAAGTATCTTGCCCATTCTTCACGAATTTCTTCTAATGCTAGTGTGTCCAGTGGCTCGATATCTGAAAAAAGTTTAAGTACAAAATAATTTAAATGTTATATTCTTCATATATGAAACCTCTAAGATTTTTAGAACATTTAAAATATTTAAATAGCTACTCCCAAGAGTCAATAGTGCAGACACAAAAACTATAGTTCTCATCCAATGCATCACATAATATCCATATCAAGATTTTTTTGTTGCCTATTGCACTACAATATGAAATTTAAGAAAGTTAAGCATTGCTTGTTGTTCTCTTAGCATAAGATGTTGGAAATTTAATAAATAAAATTAAAAGATCATTAAAAAAAGGGAATTGAGGCTATTTTATTGTTGATTTAAGACCTTCTTTACTTTTACCTTTTTGTTATCAAACTTTTAGTGTTTTCATTACTCCACATTTATTTATTTATTATATAATTTTTTTAATTAAAGAATAAATACAAATACCTTATGGGTACCAAAGAGTAGTAATTGATGAATATGAACGTAAGTACCAAAGAGTAGTAATTGATGAATATGAAAGGTAGTGACTCAAAATTATGTAAGGGATAAGAAAATATTTGATAAAAATGTTTCTGAATTTTATAGACAGAGCATGTTTTGTCAAATTATTGTTTGCATTAAGTAGTTAATACTTGATGGAAAACAAAGAAAGTTATGACAACAAAAGTGTTTTGTCAAAAAGACTGATATAATAATAAAAGGAAAAGAGATAATAATAATTTATTTATTTAAGTTCAATGTGAACTAGAGAAGAGAGATGATCATTTGTTTTACTGTGAACTAAATTCAAATACAAATCATGGCTAGTCTTTCAAAATACCAGATTCTCTTCACCAAGAAAGAATGATAGATTTCTCATATTTCTTTTGCATTTTAACATTGTTTTAATTTAAATTCTTATTTTATAGTATTTCATTTTTAACAAAAATAATATTATCAAGAATGAAAGAGATGTAATTTAAAAGATAAGACTTTTTCAACCATATCTAAAAATTTGTCTTATTCACTTTGACTAAAGAATCTCCAACACCTGAGTTCTGAAAAGTTAATGGATCCCTTCCATGACTATGAAGTACCAAATATTAATATTCGTTTTCATCTTTTGTTCATATTTTAAAGAAAAATCTGATCAATTTAGAGAAGAATAATGTGAAATGGATTTAATAATTTGAACAAATATTATTGAAAGCAGCGAGTGATAGAGGAGTTAGCGTAAAATTACAAATTTCTCTGATCGAAAATGAGAAGAGTTAAGGAAGTAAGGAGCCCGTGAAGAGTGAGTGGTTCATTTTGATGGGACCCACTGCGGTGTTGCAGTTACATGGCCACCAAGTATTAACTGCTTGCATTGCGACTACTGAAACCCTGCGTTATTAGCTGTCCCTGTTACAACTTACAACACGCTTTTCCTTTTAACTATTTAATCACCATTTGCTCATCTTTTTATCCCTCCAATATACATCATTCTACATTACTCTCATACCTTTTACAGTAATTATTTTAACTATTATATTCGCATAATTTTTTTTCTATTTTTTATGATTTTTTAATTTTTTATTACACTCTTTTAATAAAAGAATCATCTTTAATTTTATTATTTACTGATATTTATTAATTAATGACTTTTTTTAATTCATATGTCACAGAAAAAGAATGAAATATTAAAATTCAATCTATAATTATTAAAATATATATTATTTAAATTTATTTTAATAGATTTATCTTAAAATATTTTTTTATTTTAATTTCAATTGAATTTGGATTAGGTAAAACTTAGATATTTGTTAGGATTTTAAAGTATAAAATCAAGATGAGTATTAGACTATTCAAAATATAAAAGTTAACTAGATTAAATCTAAGTAAGATATGATTGGATAGAATTTGGTCTAACTAATATAAACTCGACCAAGAATTATGTAAGGTCGAATTCAATTAAGGCATGAGAAAGTCAAGTTATGCAAAATTAGACTTAGGATAGGCTGAATCAAGCCAAACCCATGTTAGGTTGTGTTGGGTTATGTTTAGTCTTAAGTTGTATTAAAGTGAAGTTAAGTTGGGTTAAACTTGTTCTAAGTCAATCTTGGTTAGGTCATACCCAAGTCAAGTTAGGTTAGGTCAAAACCATATCGAGGTGGTTAGGTTGAGCAAGGTGCAAGTCAAGTTAAACCTGATCGATTTAAATCAGGTCAATTCTGGTTAACCCATGTCAAGCCAAATCAAGGTTGTCCCACATTGAGTGAGTTGTGATGAGCCCAAGTCGAGCCAGGTCAATAGGATCTAGGTCAAGCTAAGAAAAGATAACTTGAGTTGAGTTAGGTCTATGTTGAGTTGAGTTGAACTAAGTCCACGTCGAGTTGAGTAAGTTTGGGCCTAAGTCGAGTCAGGTCATCCCATATTCATTTAAGGTAGAATTGACACGAGCCCACTTTAGGCTAAATTAACCCATATTGTATTTGAGTTGAGTCGACCAGGATCCAATTCAAGCTAAGTTGGGGCAGATCCACATTAGGCTAAGACTGAGTTAGGCCAAGTGGACGAGGGTGATACTTCTAAGTTTTTACTATTTTTTATTTTTAATAACTTTTAATATTTTGTTATCCTTCAAAAATTTATTTTCTATTTTGGTAGAGATAAGAGAGTCAATCCACTAAAAATATTGTATAATTTTAAATATTTTTTTAGTTATATAGGTATTTTTGTCCTAATATTTGGCCAATTTTTTCAATATATTCTAATGTTTTTGAAGTTCTTAGTCTCCATTTGATTTAAAATGAGTCAATGTACTTCTTTTTATTAGATTCATGTTAACATCGTTAGGAGAGTGGTGATGTGACACTGTAAATATTTAACATGATTGAAAGCCTCATGAAAGAAAAGTTAACTACACAGACAGTACATGATGTTAACACACAAGTCAAACCATTGAATCATTTTATTTTCTCTTGGATGACTTATAGTACCAACATAGCATTAAAAGTGAGAGTGAGGTGATAATGTTACATATCTTTTAAATTGATAATCAATCTATGGTAATCCATACATGATCATAAATTATAGTCTACACTAGTCATATGACATTTTGATTTACAGTACCACATCCTTATCCTCTTAATGATGTCAACATGAATATATCAGAAAGGACTATATTATTCATTTTAACTAAAATGGGAACTAAAATGAGAACTTAAATGTTGGGATTACATGAAAAAACCAACTAAATATTGAGACCACAAAAACCATTTAACCTAATTTTTGTCTTATTTTTTTCTAAATTTTGTGATAAAATATAATTAATATTTAAGAGATTATAGTATAACTTTAAGTTGGGTATTTATTTGTAATTTCTAATTATTACAAAAATTTGATTTTCACTTAATCTTTGATGTAATTAAGAAACAAATGAGGAACAACTCTTAAAAGCTAGAAAAAGGTTAGAATAAAAGAAAGAATAAAGAAAGAGATAAAAGAAACAAGAGTCTTAAGTTTAGAAAAAGATAACAAAAACCTATATTTTAAATTAGAAATATCTCTCTAATTAACCAATTCATAAGCTTGATAAGCTATAACATTTTCTAAATTGTTTTGACCAAGCTTTAGATATCTATTACTTAAAATTATCAATTTGAATTTTAATCGTTAAAAAAAAACTAGTACTTTGATATTATTAACTCCATATTGGTTTTGACATGGTTTTCAATGCAATGTCCTGCACTAGCTACTTTCAGACATTGTTTGGGAGTGCTTTATAAATCTTTACTATGAATATAATCAACACCAAACTGAAGCTCATATCGAAATTTAAAAAGGTAGAAAATTCTTAAAGATTTGATTGTATAGACCTTAAACTGTTAGATGGAGTAGTATTTAGGTATGGACAACTTATGTAAGATTTATCTTAGTTAAACTTTAGGTATTGTTATACTCTTGAGCAAGAGTAATGTGATTTAGATTGAAGTATAAAGCTTGAAATTTTTGATAGAATTATGATTTTTTTAATAGTTTAAATTTCAAAACATCACTAAAATGAAGAATTCTCACTCAAGTAATGTCTAGATAGAGAGGGAGTTTCCTGATCAAGAGGCTCTCGCTCAAGTGATATCCTACTCAAGAAAAATTTGGTTAAGTCTTAAAAGTTCTTGCTCAAGCGAAAAAACTTTAATTGAGTGATATTAAGACATATAATAACTTATTTTGTTAAGAGAATGTCATTTACGAAAGGGAATCTCATTCAAGCAATACTTTCATGTCTTAAAGAAAGTGTTTTCTCTCTATTTAACTTTAGAAGGTTTAAAATGTGAATTTTATAATTCTAATCCCTTATTTAACATAATATAACTATGTTTTTACATATATTTGTGGAATGTTAATGAATAATGCTTGGAATTTGTATGTAATTAAATTTGGAATGTGATTGTGTAAAAGGTGGTTGTCAGGGATGTAATCCAACCTTATATGAGTACAATGTTTGTATTGAGTTATGATAATAGAAGAATATTATATCTAGACTTTACTAATAACATAAATAATGTTGATAAAAGTACCAAGTGGTGAAAAGACAAATAAAGATTCCCAATATTCACTAAGACTGAAAAGTCATGCAAACTCGATTAGATGTGCAATACATTAACATTAACATGATGGACGGGTCAAATTGGGACCAGGTAATCTATTGATTGTAGTACAAACAATTCAATGCATTAATATAGTCTTTTAAAAATTGTCAAATTCTTATAATTGTTTGTACAACTATTTATACTTAGTAGGCATGAATGTCAATAAAATACACAATTGTGTGTTTCCTTACATATTACGTACTATTTTTTTTTCTTATTAACTTACTCTTGTATATGTGTTGGTTATGTGACTATAATGATTATGTCTTATTATAAGAGCAAACAAAAGTCTAAACATAAATCATCTAGTGACACACTTAGGGATGACAACATGGCAGGATGGGACGGGTGCATGTTTCATTATCCCATCCACATCCCTGAAGTAAAAATTTATCTCCATCTCTATACCTAACCGATATGAAATTTTTGTCTTATCCTTATGCTCATCCGGTATTGGTATACCCATACTCGTGTCCACACCCACATTCGTACTTGCTCTCTTACTATTCCAAATATCAATTAAATAATTTTTATAAAAAAATTATAGCAAAGGAAATATGATATATCAAATATTAAATGTCAAAAGGACACATCCTCTTTCCTTCGATGTTAAATGTTAAGAAATAAATTATAATTATACAAATATCAAATTATAATATCAAATAACAATTGGATAAGTTAAAACATTTATAAAAAATAGTAAACAATTATGCATAACTATGACAACCAAAACATCTATTCATTTTGCAAATATTGAGTAATTTCACTTGCATTCAATCCACCTACATATAAAAAAAGAAAAAAATTAGATGTGATCAATGAAATTGAAAAACTTAGTTACTAAAATATAATATACCGTTAGATTCATTTCTACTCATTAGAACATTTTTTTTTCTTTCAATTCTTTAACCCTACAAACTTCAAATATAGAATATTAAGTGAAAATTCATAACAAATTATTGACAAACAAATAAATTTGAGTAACTTACCTAAATAGTTCGAGTTCGATAGCCAACTTTTAGTATACATAAAAGCTTATATAGTAATATGATGAAGTCAAATACAGTGAGAACTTAAGATCTAGCCATTGGTACTAAAAGCATATTCAAAAGCTATAGTTCTGATTGAAATAGCTAAAACATCCCTTATGATTGCTTGAAGGGTTGGATACTTTAACCCATTTGTTTCCCACCATGATAAGATATCAAAGTATGGTGTAATTGGCAAATTATCCTCTTCTAAGTAATAATCCAATCTAAAAATTCACTCACATCATCAACATCCTTTCCCACCTCCAACAATGTAGATCCATAAGAAGTTTCATTTTTTTTATTGATATTCGAAAACCAAATCATAGCATATTTGAAAATCCTACTAAGTTTTAGACCACAATCAATACCATATAATTTATAAAAATAACATTCTAGGAAGTTCATCTTATACCTTCGATCTAAAACTGAAGCAATTGCCAATGTATCATGAATAACTCTCCAATAACTTTCAAATTTCTTTAACATTTGTTCTGACGTGTTTTGAATGGTTGTATTAGAATATTTAACCCAATCATCTATTACAAGCTTGATGTCACAAATCTTTCAGAAAAAAAAAGTTGGTAGTTAGGTATTTGGAGCGAGAAATGATTTTTATGATGTCATTAGAGAGTCTCTTAATCTTTGACGAACATCTTTTTTTGCAGATTCCCATTATAAATAAGTTGGCAAATAAGTGTATTAAGCTTCACTTTGCTTTAACTCAAAAGCATACATCCTATAATATATATATATATATATATATAAATGGAATTCCATCTAGTTGGGCAATCTAAACTTAACTTCTTAGTGAAAGATTATTTAAATTGTTTAGCAATTTCTTCAAAATTTTCCATCTATTTAGGTATTGTTGTCCAATATGCTACACTTTCTCAAATTTTTTCCTCACCTTGTTTTACAACTGTTAACCCTTCTTTGTGTTGAACAATGCATACGAAGTAAAGATGCTTTCTTAATGAGTGTGCCCAACTACAACTTATTATTAAGTTTTTCAATCATACTACCATTTGTGGTACAACTGTCCAAAGTGATAACGGACAATTTTGTATCAATATTCTAGTCCAACAAACAATCAAGTAACACATTGTAAAGTCCATCAACTGTGTGAGGTGGGAACATAAATGGACCTCTAAATTAAGTAATACTTTATAAGATATATACCCTTTCTAAGGGTGCATAAACAACAATTATTGGAAAAATTATAAATAGAAAAAAAAATCATACCTCAAAATGATATTTTGCAATGTCAAATTGTCATCAATGTACTGAATTGTGATAAACATATAAGTTGTCAAATTATCCTCTTCCAAGTAATATCCAACTTTGTTTTCATATCTAAAGTTCTAGATTTCTTTTTTCTTTTTGGCCATAAACTCTAAAAATTCACTCACATCATTATCAACATTCTTTCTCACCACCAACAATGTAGGTTCATAAGAAGTTTCATTTTTTTATTGATATTCCAAAACCAAATCATACCACATTTGACAAATCCTACTTCCACAAATATTCATCGTTGTTGTTAGTTCTCATGCATTTCAACTTCTTTCCTGTTTCTCTTTCAACTGAAGTTTGAAATTGCTTGAACACACCTAAAACTTGATCTTTGGTCTTCAAAGTATAAACTCATAATTTTCTGAAATGATAATCAATGGATGTAACAAAATACATAGACCTACCAAAAGATGAATTGATTAAGATAATAATTTTATACGTGAAACACTCAGTGTCTAACAAAAAAAATAATCTAATGTGTGCTGGCAAGTCATTCTTTGTCACCATCCCTAATTTCTCCTTTTTCTACTCTTTATAACACCCCTGATTACTAAAACATCATTGTTAATCGTTAATTACTACTTCACTTTCTATACTCTCATATAGGTACCAAGGTAGTCCAACTTCATTATTGTGATGGTTGGTGTCTTTTATGATGGTTTGGCTAAAGCTTGAAGAAAGTCTAATAGTCTTACCTTAGAAAGTGATTTATGGTGGAACACACCCATGAGACCCGTTAATGCCCTCAAAACTTTGAGCCACCAAGAGGTTCGAATTTTCCATTAAGACGTGAAATTGAAAATAAAAATAAAAATCATATTTGAGAATCGCTATTAATACGTGATTTAACATACTTCTTTCAATATACTTAATCAATTGTTTACAATTTATTACACACTACGAACTTTTATTGATCACTTCTTATTTGATGAATTTTACAAATAATGTTATAATTTAATAAATTTTACTTAATAATAAAATCATGTTTAAAAAAGTATGTTGATAATCCTTTTTCTATCACCGGGTGACTTATGCAAGCTAAAAGGCATGCCAAATATGTTGATAAAGAAACATTATAAAAATTATTTATCTTTTACTATTTCTATCTTTTTTTCCTCAAATGTAAATGGGGAATCGGGATCTAAAAAAACAGAAAAGAAGTTTGCCAAACATCCCCAAATATGTTACACATATGTCAGACACAAATTTTTTGACAATTTCATATGATTTATGTGTATACAATCATAATTATACTAATTCACTTTTAATTTGACGCAATTATGACTATATTAAACACTTATCCCTCATGATGCTCGTCGTGAGAAGCAAGATTTGAGCAATTGTAGTGGCCAGTCATGGTGAACGAGAAGGCCTCTACATCACCACGGCGATATATAGTCGTTAATAAAAAAAATATGAGATTCCCACCGGTCTAAATAAAAAATAACTTATTTTTATTTTAAATGACACTAAAAAAATTAAATTAAATTAGTTATCGTTTTTGAAAAATTAACGATGTATTAATTTTGTGCATCTCTTAATTAATACTGCATACATAAACATCGAAGACTAATTCTTAAGTGAAAAAAAATAAAAGAAATATTTAAAAAGTATATAATATTTTCTATGAAATTTAAAATATGAACGATACATTTTAATATGTAAAAATATTAAATATCAATTTAGTGAAGAAAAAAGAGAATATCAACTTACATAAAATACTGAATAACTAAAACTAGCTATAATTAAATTGATCAAAATCTTCGTAAATCCATCCTCAAATAATTTTTTACCCATGTAAGAGTTAGTTTTTTTTTTTCCTCTAAAGTTTGATACTTTATCTTAGACTGAGACACTTTTAACCAAATTAAGAATATTTAATTATCCAGAAGCAATGCAGTGCATTGAGGAAGCTGAGCTAAGATGGAAATGAGAAAATCTGAAGCAAGTAACCCAGCACAAATGTTAAGATAAATAAATAGCAAAAGAAGAGTGGTAGGTGAGGAGTGATGGGGTTGAAGAAGTAAGAAGTGGAAAGCAAGGTTTTTGAAATTGAAACTGATGCATTGGTTAGGATTTGGCAGCCCTTTGGAGTGTTTGTGTTTCCCAATCCATCTACTTTTGGACAGATTCTTGGCACTGATTATGCACATTCAACACACACTTTATGGCCTTTTACTCCTCTTTACCATAAATCAAAAAATAAAATGTATAGACTGTTGTGTAGTGTAGTGCAGTGAGTATGACTTGGTCTTTACAATAATAATAGTATTTTGACCTCATCTTCATCACTTACATAGGTAAGTGAAAAAATGTAAGATGAGATGAGAAGGTGCCAAAAAAAGTAGTGCAGAGTTAGAGAAAGGAGCAGGAGAACATGCTTTTTGGATGTGTCCTGTGACTGTGTCTGAGTGTATCATAAAACTGCACTCTTCAAATTTCAAGATTCTGGTCAGAGAGACAGACATTGAGGTGCGCACAGTGCAATGCTTATGATATGATAACGTAACAATACAAACAAAGAGATCAACATTTTCCCGCCATCTTACTCTGTCAAAACAAAACAAAACTCATTCACATTTCTTCATTCATTGGTTGGTTCAGTTGTGAGACACAGAGACTCTACTATAAGTACTCAGTCTAGGGAGAGGTGGGGGAGTTATTGCTCACACTAACCCCTTTATTTATCCTTCTCAGATAAATCACATTATTATATATTTCCTTTAGGATATATAAGAATAAAACAAAACGCTAACTAATCATCTCAAATGTTTGTTATATTTTTACTTTATATATAACACTATACGTTACTTAAATACATCAAGAAGACCAATCTCCTTTATTAATTAATTAATAATATATAATAATATAAAAATAACATTAAAAGAATTGTATAATAGTTATTTTTTCAAAAAAATATTTAAATATTTTAAAATGAAAGATCATTCAATTATTTATTTTGTTAAGTAAATAAATAAGTTATTTTTTATTTTAAAATAAATTTGTTCAATCAAAAGATAATATCAAATAATATTAATGGTATAGATGATTATTAAAATAAAATATATTATTATTGACAATTACAAAGATAAAGATAAATAATTTTTATAATTTTATTATAGTTAGTTTTTATTTATTTTGTAAATAATTTTATATTATAAGTGGCTATTTTAGATTTAAAAAAATTTATTAAAGAATATAATTGTATATATAAAAGACCGAATCCCCTTTTTTAATATATATATATATATATATATATATATATATATATATATATATATATATATATATATATATGCTTAAATTAATTTCTTTATTTTTTATCTTACTTTTTATACTTTTTAAAATTATGTTTGTTCATGATCTCTTGTATTATATTTATTTACATGTTAAAGATCTAATTAATTAAAATAATCATAACAATTATCTGGATTGAAATAATTAAATATTTTAAAAAATTCATATGACTTATTTTAATGTAAAATAACTTTGTTTGAAATTCTTTTTATTCAAACACATATCGAATTTACAAAAATTAGAGACATTACCATCTCAACTAACCACCTACTTGTATAATTTAGAATAAGATCAAATATTCTAAAGTTGACTTTGAAGAAATCAATCTTATAATATTTTTACATTAAGGCTTTGTTTGGTTAGAGAAGTAAATTTGAGAGAATGAATTTAAAGGGATTTGAGTGGATTGTGTGTGGATGGTAAGATTGTTTGGATTAATGTATAGATGGTAAGATTTGAAGGGATTTGAGGGGATTGTTTATGAAAATTTGAGAATGATTTAATAAATGTTATAGATTTGTTTAATTTTTTTAATTAATATATTTTTGAAATTACTAATTGACCTTTATGGATAATGAAAACCTTAAACCCACTTAAAGGGATATTTTGTAATTTCCAAAGTTATGACCCACTTATAAGGGTATTTCATAATTTTCACCTCTTTTATGAGGGTTATTTCGTAATTTCAAGTTACACCCCTTCAAATCATCGAAAATATCATCCTACAAATCTCTCCTCATCCATCCTCTCAAATTAAGTCAACCAAACAGCCTTCATCCTTCCAAATTCATCCTATTGTACAATAAATCCATCCAAATCAGTTCAATCAAATATTAGTCTGATAGTAATGATTGAAATCTTAACAATATTTTGTCAATTTCACCATAGTGATTCAAGTCTGAGTAAGTCACATCAATGTTGTAGTCACATCAGGTAACTTATCAATCTGACAATAATGATTTAAATCTTAACAATATTCTATCAATTTCACAATAATGATTCAAGTCTGAGCAAAGTCATTGAGTCACATCAATGTTGTAGTCACATCAGGTATCTTATCAATCTGACAGTAATGATTTAAATCTTAATAATATTCTATCAATTTCACAATAATATTCAAGTCTGAGTAAGATCATTCAGTCACATCAATATTGTAGTATTTTTCATTCTATAAATAGTATCTTCAGCTTAAGAGAAAAGACATCAATCTTCACATCAATGTCTGACAGTAATTATTGAAATCTTAACAATATTCTGTCAATTTCATAATAATGATTCAAGTCTGAACAAGGTCATTCAGTCAGATCAATGTTATAGTCACATCAGATATCTTATCAACCTGACAGTAATAATTTAAATCTTAACACTACTCTGTCAATTCCACAATAATGATCCAGGTCTGAGCAAGATCATTTAGTCACATCAATGTTGTAATACTTTTCACTCTATATAAATAACATCTTCAGCTTAAGGTTGTTTTTGGTTAGACTGATTTGAGGGGATTTACTGTTCAAGAAGATGGATTTGAGGGGATGAAGGTTGTTTGGTTGACTTGATTTGAGAGGATGGATGAGGAGAAATTTGCAGGATTGGAGCTTCGCTCATCTGAAGAGATTTGCAGGGATGAAGGGATGAAGATCGAAATTACGAAATAGCTCTTATAAATGAAGTGAAAATTACGAAATACCCTTGATTTTGAAAATTACAAAACACTCATTTAAGTGAGTTTAGGGTTTGTAACAATATATATATTATATATGAAAAATAAATTGATTTATACATAATTCTTCAAATAATTGATTTTAATAATTATATATATATATATATATATATATATTTTCATTCATAATACTTTCCTTTTTTTCAAAACAGTTATAATATAATTAATCTCCTAATCTACCCATACTCAATACAATCTATCTATTCATAATTATATTATTGACCTAAAATAATTAAATCACTAAAAATTGTTTACTTTATAAAAAAATAATAAAACTATATTATAAATATTATATTGTTTTCTATTTATTCTTCTTTTTTATTTTTTATCAATGAAAATATGTTTACTTAATGTTTAATTGAAGTAACTCAGAAAAAAATATATTTTTGTCTCCTTATTTAATTCAATATATATATATATATATATATATATATATATATATATATGATGAAATTGAGGGGAGGAGATGTTATTTAAAATATTTTTTTATTCATTTTAAAAACAGTTTTATTTTCTTTTAAATATAAAATTATTAACACACAAAAATAAGGATGTTCACGGGTTGGATTAATTAAAATCATTATCAACCTACTAAAAAATATCTAGTTAGTTAATTCAGTTTCTATATTTTTTATATTAAAATCAATTTAATCTAATTCATTTTAATTTTTTATCATCTTATGTTACAAGGGTTAATTAGTAATTTCAGAAATATATCAATTAAAAAAAATAAAAACAAATCTATAACATATATCAAATCAATCCCAAACTTTTATAACCAATCCTCTCAAATCCCTTCAAATCTTACCATCCATCTATCAACCCTCTCATCCACACACAATCCACTCAAATCCCTTCAAATCCATCATCTCAAATCCACTCCCCCAACCAAACAAAGCCTAAGAGAAAAGACATCAATCTTAACATCAATGTTTGACAGTAATGATTGAAATTTTAACAATATTTTTTCAATTTCACAATAGTGATTAAGTCTAAACAGGGTCGTTCAGTTACATCAATGTTGTTGTCACATCAAGTATCCTATCAATCTGACATTAATGATTTAATCTTAATAATATTATGTTAATTTTAAAATAATGATTTATGTTTGAGTAAGATCATTCAGTCACATCAATATTTTTCATTCTATAAATAATATTTTCAGCTTAAAAAGAGAAGATATATTTTTCATACCTGTTTTATCTCTAGTTAGTAAAAAAATTATACTGTGTTTTTTAATTTAAAAAAAGTTATTATTTCTAGAGAAATAAATTGATCCAAATTTAAAAAGGAAAAAATCAAACTAAAATCACAAAAATAGGATAAGTAATCAAAATTATAATTAACTTTAAAATACAGTTCCAGATATATAGCTTTTTATATGATGTATAAATATTACTCCTGTAAAATAATCTTATTAAACTTTTGGAATTTATTTATTTATTTTTCTAGAAGTTAGTTTTTCTTTCTATTTTATAATAGTACCATCATGTTATGCTTTTGGTGAAAGTTGTTCAAACATGGAATCTCTTTATTACAATTTTTCACGCATTATATGTGTATCACCAAATAAAACAATTTTAAAAATGCATAAAAATGTTTGAATACATTTTTATTTTGCAAACACTGCGTTGTGAACTGATTTCACTATATAAATAAGTTCCTAAAAATTTTAAATCCTAAAATTTATGATTTTTAGTGTCAAATTTTAAAAATTATAAATATTATTATATAAGATATGAGTTTGAAATTTTTTTGTTAACATATAATTGATGTCACTTGCATGCCAGAACCAAACTAATGTTAAGTATCAATTTGGGTGTGTAGAAAAAAAGAAAGATTAAAATTTAGAAACATCATGAGATGTTTAACATTATATTTAAGTTTAAGTTATTTAATGATAGATGTTGTATACGTTTATATGAGGGGTGAGCATAGTAAAAGTAATGGACTTGTTATGGACTTGAAGCGAGTTAAAATGGACTTTTTGTTGTGAAACAAAATATGAAGGATTTAGACAATTGCTTAGGCAAAGAGGGTGTGTAACTAGTTTTAGACAATTGCTTCCTGCACCCTAATTTTTTAAATACCAGATGTGCCCTTGGCAGATTTATTTGAAATGCATAGAGGTCGATAGAAGAGAAGTTCTTGGTGGTAGCTGAACGTGTGCCGTAAAGGCTCGGGATTGCTCTGACAAGGTATGGTGAATGTGGTGATATTGTTCATAACGAGTGGGAGGTTGTCTGAGATATGAATGGTTGAATTTTTTTTGCAAGGTAAGCTGTAATGGGAAAGATTCATTTTCTAGAAATCAGAATCCGCAAGAAATTTTTAGAATATGTAATCCATAAGGTGTTTTTGAGATAGAGAAGGACTTTTGGAACAGATCTTTCACAATTGTGGTGTATGTTCTAAAAAATTATAATCACTGGATTTTATTTTGGAAAGATGACTCGTTACAAATTCAAAAATCATATTTTAAACATCAAATTTTACTTTTTCATAAATTATATTCTGGAAGTCAAAATTATCATTCAAGAAATCATATTTTAAGATTGGAATTTTGGTTTTCATAATGAAAAATTTGACTTTCAAAATATAGTTTTCAGAATGTAAAATTTGACTTCTAAAATATATTTTTTAAAATATAAAATCTAAATGAGTTCATTTTTTAGTTCTGTTATTTAAGATAAGATCATTATATTGCATCTTTTCCACGTCTCATAGGTTAGATCATCATGTTTAAAAATTTTAATATTATCATTAACGAACTTCAACTTATTTTTCCAAAAAAGAGTACATGTTTCTACTCTATAAGTTGAGGCAAAATAAGAAGTATCCTTAAATTTTCTTTAAGATGTAAATAATAGAGACTTGAGATATTAGTAGAAGGATCTTCTTGTTTTACTATGTAAGAGCTTTCAGAAGTTGTGGTAGCAAAAGACGAATAAGCTATATTGGCTTCAAAAGGATTTTCTATGTAAAAATATCTTCTATGTCAGAAGAAGCAAGAAAAGAGTTTAAAACTAAAAACATAAGTTACAACACGTCTAACATATAAAAAAAGAAGAAAAAAATTCTACCAAGGGCATAGTTAAAGTAGAAGTTTGGATTGTTGTTGATAGATAAAAGAATAGGTGTTCACCTTCACACGCAAAACAGAAAAAAAAAATCAAATAGAGTTAAACATCTATTCAATCCCGTAAGTTGAACATGGTTTTAGATGATTTAACACGTACTACGAAACATGAAATATAAAACGTAATAACAAAGCTTATGATTCAACACGTCCAAAATTTTCACATAAAGACCGAAAAAATAATTTATAAATACTTTTATAAATTTAACTCAATGAGACATTTTTTAGGGACTAAATTGTGAGAGACTAATTAAACTTCGAAATGAATATATTGAATAGAATGATTTTTAAAATGATGTTATCTTGCCAAATTTAAGGTTAGAATAATAACAATGTTTGTGTAAAAATGACAAAAAGAGATTGAACTTTGATACGTCTACTCCACCAGCAATTTTATAGGGTGAGATACCAAATCACATATTAGGCGATTTAGTCCGGAATCCGTTTAAATTTTTAATATTTGTATTAAATATGTTAAATGTTAAAATTAATTTACTAAAACTAAAACAAAAGAGACTATAATTTTAAAGATTATAATTTGTGTATTGATTTGAAGATACAAACGTTGTAATTAAATTATAAACATTTAATATATAAAAGTAATAATTCTTTTAAAAGTAATTATATATATATATATATATATATATATATATATATATATATATATATAATTATACAATGTCAAACTTGGTTTTTTTTTTCTATTTTCTTCTACATTAATTCAAAGTGAAAT
>Ga0209489_106968_pt1 | contig 17436 bp, 10 predicted proteins | sample SiratrowhiteBW_FD_187527 | JGI IMG/M metagenome (GOLD analysis project Ga0209489, IMG submission 187527) | Root nodule microbial communities of legume samples collected from California, USA - Siratro white BW (SPAdes) (version 2) | ecosystem: Host-associated > Plants > Roots > Nodule | place... | reverse complement strand
ATATATACATATATATATATATATATATATATATATATATATATATATATATATATATAGTAAGTAAGAGAGAAACTCATTGAATTGGATGTAGAATAATTTTTAGTGCTCTTAGTATTTATATTTTTTTATAGTAAATGGTAAATATGTATTTAATTATTTTTTGTTAAGTAATTCTTATTTTAAATGTGATAGGATCAATTATATGCTTAGCCGTGAAAATTTTAAAATTTTAAATTTATTTTATTATTACACATAAAAGAAAAAAAGCTCTGTATCGAATAAACGTTTGTTAAAATTTTAGGATCAATCTAAAACTCGTCTAGATCACATTTACATTAAGTCTTTAAGATAAATACTTATATTGAATTTACAGTTTAAATGCAGTAAATGGATGTTCAAAATTCGAAATTGAATTAATATTTCCAAACTCATAGTACTACCAATAATACAAGTTCGGGTGTCACTCAAAACTAAACATATTGAAGTGTAAGCTTGTCATTTACATGCATTTCAATTATTTGCCCATATACTTAACGCACGTGCAGCAACTATAGCTTAAAGTAGAAGCAACTTAGAGATATGTGCTGATGATAAGGGGTGTTGTACAAACTAAACAATGAACTGATGAAGAGATGTATGCACGAAGCAATGTAATTTTTCTTCTTAATTGCTCCTTAGAACGCTGATTCAGTACATTTGGTTTAGTTATGTTTGAAATCTACAATTCTGGTTTCGAGGTAAAAAGTATAAATGATTTAAAATTAATTTCAAATTGAATATGCATCATAGATTTATGATTGGAGGAAATCAAACTAAACATACACTAATAATTCCGTACAAATAAAGGTGTGAGCATAAAATCGGTAACATAATTTTATTTCAAATTCAATATAATATACTATAGGCACAGATTAAACGAGGATAAAAAGGTCATCAATGTGTACAGTGCCTGAGGAAGCGATCAAACAGGTTTACAGGGCGATTCATGTGCTTTATTTATTTATTTTTAATCTTTGTTGTTTTTAATAATATAATGCTTTTTTTTCTATTTTTTGTTGGGTCTTCCTATATACAAAGGCTATAATTTTAGGAAGTTAGTTAATTGCAAGAGAATTGTTACTGACGAAGATTTGAAACCAGTGGCTAGTTTAATAATTTAATATTAATTACTTAAATCAACAATATTTGGATGGGGAAGCTAATTAAGTGAAGGAGAAGAGTTATGATGTGACAAACGTGTCGCTCGCCGTGTTCAAAGTACCTTCCAATTCGGTTGTCAGTTTTCAGCGTTGACGACTAAGATGTACGGAATTTTTTTTCCAAAATAAAAAAAAATCCAAATTCTTAAAATGCGCGTTTTCATGTCCGCAATGTTTTCTTTTAAATTTTTTATATTCAATAAATTTACTATAATAAATTATCTAGATTTGTTTAATAAATTTCTTATAATATAAGAATATATTAATACTATTAAAATTACATCTAATATATTTTTGATTATTTTGAAAAACATGTATAAAGTTTATAAATATTATATATTAATTAGAATATTTAAAAATATTTTAAATTTAAAAAATGATATAAATTAATAATAATTATTATTATAATTTATAAATATTTAAAAATTAGGTTAATATAGAATTAATAAAAATACTCAATATTAAAGTTTGTAAATTTAATAGGGAAATTTCATAAAGAGAAGGAGGAGAGTTAATTCAAAAAATAAATAATTAAAATCAAATTAAATAATATAAAACGTTGAATGTGATTTTTCTTTTGGGTTTTCAATAATAAAACAAATTCTAAATAAAATAAATAATAGAATAATTTTATTTAAATTAAATAAATATTAGTTTTGGCTGTGTAATTTAATTTAGAATATAAATTATTATTATTATTATCTTAATAATAATAATAATAATAAAGCACGAAAAAGAAAGTTAATATAAACTAAAATGAGTTATAATACATTATTAGAAATATAAAGTAATATTTGCATAAATTATTCCTTACAATTTAAATAATTTATTTCATAAATTTTATTTATAAAATTTTAAAATTATTAATAAGAAATGTAGTTGGAAAATTTACTTTAAGAATATAAAAATGTATTTTTAAAATAAAATAATATTATAAAAAATTGGTTTTAAGAATCACTAAAATAAATCACTAAATGTCAAAAATCAGTCCATGTATTAATAACAATAGTGGCCAAAAATAGGTAGTTGCGAATATTGTAACATCTCATATTTTTTATATAATAAAAACTCTATCGCATAGAAATTCTATAATAAGCCTAAATACAAATCTCCGTACATTCATAAGAGTATTTCAAAATATACTTCTCTATATGAGATTTAATAAAAATATATTCATATAATCAATAAAATAAAATAAAATTAAACTTCTCCATTAATTCACTGAGGAGTCACGCCACCTGTTAGATCATCTACAATAACTAATATCATGTATATACTGACTCACATACAAAGATGCTTAACTCTTTAATTTCGGAAGACTCGTGAATTGAGTTAGACTCAGAGGTTTGCACCTGTCATACAACTCCAAACTTTGAATCCACACAACCCCCAATCTTCAATCTTGTATGACAAGGTTAGTTCTCCTGAGACTTTTCTGACTAATTATATTTCAAACTGCAGTCACTCAGTTCGAATCTCCATCGACTATCACCACCTAGTAATATTCATCTATGTGATTCCAATATACTAGTAGAGTCTGGACACCTCTTTCTCGATAAATCCTTAAACAATGCACATCCTAACAATCTCAACACAGGTATCTCCTTTCCTAAAATTACTATGTATCAATCACCATTCCATATCATTCACAACAGCTCATTCAATCCATAACATCAAAACAGATAAGGATATATCTTACATCAAGGCAATAGTTAACATAAAATTAGTCATTTCATCAAACTATACAAAATTTCGTTATCACTATTAGAGAACATTTCAAATCAAAAACCACATCTCATTCCACAATTCAGTACCCTAACATAGTGTACTATAGCATATTTTTAAGACTAACTTCCCCTACAAATTCAACTTAATAAAAAGGTAATTACAATATCTGTTAAAAATATTCAAACTAGCTTTCCTTACCTGTATAGAGTAGAGACCCTCAAACGAGTTTCAAAAACTTAAAATCACGGGCAACCTAACCTGCACAAAGAAATTCTGATTAAAGATGTAAACCTATCCTAAGGATACAAAACGAACAAGGATAATTCTTGATGTCTCTTAAACTACATGAAAGAATGTGCAAGCATATTTTCTTTTTAAGGAAACCTTAAACCGCTTAAGAACATAGAAAATTGGTACTTACCTTAACAAAAACAATGATTCGCTAAACTTGTTGTACCCTACACTAGGAATTGGATGAGAGCTTTTGAATCTCTAATCTGAATCAATAAAGAAATGAAATTTTCTAAGAGAAAGAGAAGAGAGAACTGAGAAGGGATTTGAGATTTTTGAGACAGAGCAAAGAAAGTTGAGAAAAAGGGTTTTGGGGCTTTTCAAGAGAGAGATAGCAGAGAGAACTATAGAGGTTTTTGTTGTTTAGAGAGAGAGAGAGTGATTTTTGTTAAAATGATTTTCTGAATCCTTACAATCTCCCCAACAACAAAAATTTTCGTCTTCGAAAATTGACTTACTAGAAGAATTTAACAAGAGGTTTCTCTTATGGTTTCCACCATCTTCCAAGATGAATCTCTAGACTTAGTATAAAAACATTCTAGCCAACGTAAAATTTTATCCTAACTGCTCAAATAATCCAAGAGGCAGTTCTAAGCAAATCCTATGAAGTAGGATAGTCCGCCTGATTTCTAAAATATCTAGGATCACATGCTAAAACTATAAGTGAAATGAAATCGCCGATTAATACTAGGCTGAAGAATACACCATGTAGTATGGTTATTACGTGGATGAATATGAATAACTTCTATATAGAATTCCCCCAATTCAATTAGTGAAATATACGCAATCTTAGTTAATCCACTATTACTCATACTGAGTTATATTTCTCCTTTATTATAACTTGACAAAAGAAAAATCCAAAACATTAGTAATACCACCGTCACATGCATAATTATATATATATATATATATCATATTTGTTCACTTAATTATTTAATTACATACCTTTTAGCATTATCGTATTAAAAGAGTACACAGAAAATTAAAATCTAAAGTATTATTACCTTGCACAGATTATACATGATAAACCCAAAAATTAAATGTGAATTTTCAGGAAGACATCATATAAATTATATTGGATTAACAAAGGAGAAAGTTTCGAAAACAGTTGCATATGAGAAACCTATCATACAAGTGTTACTAAATCAAACATCTAATAATCAAAATTAAAATACCAAATCATATAATTTCATGAAAGAACTAATTAAGGACACAACACTTTAGAAACGATTATGCACAATCCACAAGAATATTTTACTACATTTGCATGTCACCATAGAACTATTGCATACAAACATTAAATTTCCTTGACCCTATTGTGAATCAAAACCATTTGACAAGATAAAACATTTGTTAGGTTCTTAGAGGATAAAATTCATCATATGAAACATTCTCTTCCGTTTTAACAGAAACAAAATGTAATTAGCCCATCTTATAATTTATATGCTTTTGAAATTGTGAAAACTTGAGGTTTAAATTAAGAGCATATGTTAATAGCAACTACATTAGTCAAAATCATTCAAGGTACATAGTCAGAAAAGCAAAAGTACGAATAATCATTGTTGTTCTACTTATCCATAGGGAAAAGACCTGTAATCAAGTTCCTTTATACAAATTGCACAAATTTGAACAAAACACCCATATTATAAGCTATCATGCAATATGATACATGCAAGTCTTGAGCCATCCTGAAAAGGATAAATTCATAAATAAATTTCAAATAATAGGATTTGATTTTCACATCGAAAGTAAGAATTTTCAGAATAAGAACTAGTAAAGCAACACAATTATGCACAACATCTTGCTTTCGTTATAGGATTTATTGAAAGTGTATATTATTCCAAACAAACAACTTTATTTGTAATGAGAGAATAAAGTGATTAACAATATAGTATAAGAGAATCCCTAACTAATAGTTAAATATTTGTTTTCCCTATCTACATATAATTGATATGATATGATAATTCACATTAATTAAATATAGTACTTTAACTAAAATGGAAGGTTACGTGAAAAAATTGGTGAAGAGAGGGTCTATGAAAAAATATAACAATGCAACAACAACACAGTTTATACACACAATCATCATCAATCAGGCATAAGAAGAGCATAGTAATACAAAAAATGAAAGATGATAGTTGAGTGATGAATCATTATTTTCCCTTATTTACTTTTCTTTCTGTACCTATTTTGATTAGTGATTTGTGCTTAACTGTCTATTATTTTCTCAATTTCACTGTTTGGGCTTCATTTACCAGAAATTCGTAATTTTATTTAATTCAAATTTTCTGAGCTAATTTTATTATTATTTTCAGGGCAGCTTTGGAATTTTATTGGGCTTGGAAATTAATTTTGGAATTGAAAACATTATCAGTTTTTATTTTTTAACTTTTATTTTTAGTTTTTATTCGTTGGACCAGAATTTAAAAATTTGGGCCCGTTGGTTTAGTGTTGAGGGCTGACCTAGGTCTAGCCGCCTATTAAAGGAGCTAAAGCGCAAACAGTTCATTATTCTCTACTTTTGGGATTCAGTTCGTTCTCTCTGGAAAAAAATGGTTCTGTATTTATTTTCTCTGCAATTACGCTCTATTTTTGTTTCAATTCAATTTCGTTCCTGTTTCAATTTTGTTTCCTATTTTAATTCCATTTTGTGTTTGATCTCCGTTGCGTTTAATCTTCGTTTGCTTCATTCAAATTTAATGCAAGGTTAATTTATAAGGTTATACTTTTGATTTAGATTGCGATGAAGCTTTGAGGTTGTTGTTTTGTTACTCTCTTCGCCTCTTAACTCTTCATGATTTTATTTTCGTGCTTAATATTTTTATTGTTTCATGCTTAATGTTTCAGTTAATATGAAATTCGTGTTTCTGTTCATGCTTAATGGAGTGAGTCACGGGTTGTTGGGATTGAATGAATGATGTATGTAAATGCTTAATTTACATAAGGAAAACTTGTGTTAATTCTCTCTTAGTTAATTAATTCGGATTGGAATTAGGGTTCAGTGAGTTGAGCGTAAATTTTTGTATCCTGTGATAAGCGAACTACAATCTAATTAAGAGGGTAATCTAGTTCGGTTAAGGAATTCTAATTTAGTTTTGTTTGTTTTTTATTTTATTAATTTTGATTATTTCATGAAACCCCCCCTTTTTGTGTGTTTAATCCTTTGACAAAAAACTAGGTCCTTGGGAGATGACCTAGGAGTCACTTCCTAGTACCATATTTAACTATAATTATTTGACCGGATACGACTTCGATCATTGAGATAGATAAAACTTTGCAATTATACCCGAAAAAATCTAAAAAAATTGTTATTTTAGTGGTAGAAATGATTTTTTTTATCTAAATCATGATAGCAATGCCATAACATTAAAAATAGTAATTAGATGATTTGTTTTATTTTTCGAAAAGTAAAAAAATAATGATAATGAATATATATTTCAAAATAATAATAATATTAAAATTAAAAAAGTTTAAGTATCTATTTCTATGGTTGTGTTATTTAGGTTGCTTTCAATAAATGTAAAAATGGAAAAACCAATAAAGATAAAACGAATTAAAAAATAATAATAAAATGTTTCAGCCACGTTACCTCCAATATTCCCCATTTATTCCCCATATTCATTTATTTTCAAATTTGATTATACGTATGGGAGGTTATGATGCCATAACAGCAATAATGGTACAATTCTGTCCATTTTTCAGTCTGTGTTCGTCCTTGGGATTTAACAGTCAGTTAGTGTCATAAGTGAGGATAATTAGGAATTAATAGATTTGAATCTGAATTAAAAGAGAATAATCAATTGGAAGTTCACAAATTATAATTAAGTGGGAATAATTAGGAATTAAGGGATTTAAAATTTGAATTAAGAGTGGACTGACTAGAATTAGTATAAATATGCATAGTGAGCAAGTGGATACACAAGCGAAAAAAACACGAGAAATACTAGAGATACTAGAAAGGGTCCTGAATATTAGTGAGTAGATCGTTTGAAGGTGAGAGTTGAGAGAAGAAGGGAACGTGCTTTTGGAGGATCTTCAACTGGTACGCTCTATTTACTCTGTGTTATATACTTATCACATACATGTGGTTGCTCTGTTTGATGGTTATTATGATATCCTGAGGTTCATCTCTTGACTCTTTGATTTAAAAAAAATAAATAATAATAATAATAAAAAATTATAAAATATTTTCCAATTTTCTAGGAACGAGCTTTCTAAAATTTAATAAATTAATAGTTCTTGAAAAAATATCAAAAATATAAATTTTCAAAACAAAAAAAGGGAAAAAGTTTCAAAACAGCCGTAAAATAATAAAGATAAAACATCTTCAAAAATAATAAAAATGAAATAAATATAAAAACATGTCTTTTCGATAATAAATATAAAAATATTTTTTATGAAAATAAGGTAACAGAAACACGTTTTTTGAAAATAAAATATAAAGACAATTTAAAAATGAAATAAAAGAAAAAGTTTTTTTTATATAAAAATAGTTTTTTTTCCAAAATAATGAATAAAAAATTAAAAAGGATATGTTTTTTTAAAGTATAAAAACAATTTCTTTAAGATAATAAAAATCAGTTCCTTTCTCAAATTAAAATAAAAATAGTTTTTTAATAAACATTTTTAAATATAAAAAAAATAGACTTGTCCCGAGTTTCCTTTAAATAAACAATTATCAAGAAAAAAATAATAAAATAGAAAATAATTAAAAAAATTATATAAAATAAATTGCCAAAAATAAAAGAAAATAGTCGTAAGCTAAAAAAATATCAAACGTCATCCAACAAATTTTTAAAATAGAACTACGTGTACCATGATTTTCTATCATGGATAGAGATATGTAGGACCAAGGTCAAGCCTTGTCAGGCCCAAAAAAATAAAAAATACATATGTTTGTTTGTTTTATTTTTGTTTGTTATTTTTATCCGCCTAATTATTATTTATTGTTATGATTTTTATAAGCATGATTTATTGTTTGTTTTGTTTTTTTATATATTTGTTTGTTTTGTCTTTAGTCTCATTATTATTGTTATTATTTGGGAAAAATGATATTTTTTTAAAACCACACTTATTTTTATTCATTTGATTAAGGGTACCGTCTTAGGACGGGCGTTGTGGGGGTGTTAATACCTTCCCCACACGTAACCGACTCCCGAATCTTTGAATCTGGTTCGTAGACTTTTTTATTTTTGGTTTTTCTATTGTTTTCCATAATAAACTATGGTGGCGACTCCAATCTCTAAATAAGTACTTTTTAAATTAACTTTTTGATCGCCCCGTCGTGATCCGATTGCGACAGATGGCGACTCCACTGGGGACATTTTGAGGGTGAGGCCAATTTAATTAAATGAGTGGAATTTGTATGGTTTTCTTAATGCTTATGTTTCCCTTTCTTTATATATATTGCATGCTATATATTTTAATTTTGCAGCACAGGAGCGTATTCCAGGTAGGTAAAAATTTGTGTGTTTATGCTTATTGCAATATTGAAACCTAGGGTAGAAGACATGCTATATATATTTGCTTGGGAATTTTCTAGTTATTTTGCAGGTGGGGGTTAGGTATGCATTGTTCTCCCTTCACACACAACTTTGCATATCATGAGTGGGGAATAGAGGAGTTGTGTAGCAAAACTGGATGGATGTACGTCCTAACCCAGGTGAGCGAAAACTCCAGCTAGAGTCTGTTCCCTTTATTGTCATGTTCCCTTTATTGTCATGTTCATAGCTCTAGTGGTCTTTAATAGGAAATTAGGATAAGCCACCCTTTGTGAGCACATTTACATGCATAGAACTTAAGCCTCATTAGGGCAAACCCTAATTAGGACACTAAGGGAGACTTTTTGCTGCAGCTCAATTAGCCACTGTCATTCATTACCAATAATTATTCAAAATTAAAAAATATTAATCTCATTTCTTCTTGCATACAATACATTTTTTAAGGAAAATCAATCTCATTTTTTTAAAGAAAATTTGTGAGAGTGGGCTGAGAACAATTCTGGCTAGGAAAGACTTAGTACTTAAGCAGTCCAATTGTGACTCACCTCTCTTTTCTAGGAGTTTACTTGGTATACTTTCAACACTTTTCGTTTAACAAGAAGAGAAATATTTTTTATATACATAAGTACCAATCTCATTTTTTTTATATATTAATATTTTCTGTTTCAAAAAAAAAACAACAAAAATTGATTTTCAGAAAAACCTTAATTTCATGCATCACATATTTTTTATTTTAATAATAACAAAAAAACATAATAGAAAAACATTAATCTCATTTTGCATTACATATTTCCTTTTTTTTTTCTAAAAAAAGATTTAGGAAAATAAAAATAAAAGATATTAAATATTTTTTTTCTAACATACATTACAAACTTTCTAGGATTTGAAAAAAATTAGATATATAAGAAAAATGATTTTTTTTAAATGCATTACATTTTTTTAAAAAAAAAAAATTATCAAAGAAATGTGGTCATGCATCCGTTCATATAACATTAAAAAAAATTGAAATAAAATTTCATTCATCAGTGCATCCCCATGATAAAAAAAATAATAAAAAAAACTAAAATAGTTTCATTTATACATTCATTTTTTTCAAGATTCAAAATAATATGATAAGAGATTGTATCCATTCATTTATCATACATTATCATTTACAAATTTATATATTCTAAAAAAGGATCATAAAGGAAATCAGGGATTCATTCATTCATACATTCACCTATGACTTCATACATCTATACATATCTCATAAAATTTATTCTCATCTAAAGTTTCACGTATCATATATTCATTCTCATCTAAAGTTTCATGCACTATTCATGTACTCCTATGTAAATAGCATACATGCATTCTTAAAAAAAAAAGTTTCAAATAGACCTAGTCCATTCATCCATGCATCTTCATAGCCTCATGCATTCATGCATTTTCAAAGTCTTATTCAAACAAGCAAAGAAACAAAAAAAATATAAAATTAATTTTTATATTATTATTCATTCTACAAAAATACATTTCATATATGCATCATGCATTCAATAAAAAAAATGAAAAATATTCATTTTCGTCATGCATTCATTTGTCTCTTTATAAGAATTCTCAAATAAATTTCATGCATATGTTCATGCGCTCTTAGTGCACTTATACATTTCTTTTTTAAAAAATATTGACATCAAATAAAAAATTTTAGTTATTTATACATTTTTAAAAAATATTCATACCTTCTAAGAAAAAAGCAAAAGAGAAATTTCATGCATTCCTAAATACATTTTCTTAAAAATTTCATGCCTAAACAAAATAATAAAAAAAATAAAAGAAATTTGAATAAAAAAAAAAGTTTTATGCATTCTCATAGATTCCTATTCATACATGAAAAAAAGATGAAGTTTTTTAAGCATTCTTCTATGCAATCTCATTTAAAAAATAAAAAAATATGGTTTTGATGTATTCACCTATGCTTTCTCATACTCAAAAAAATAAAAAAATAGAATTTTATGCAGTCATTCGTGCATTTTAAAAAATCAAAAAAATGAAAAATAAAGTTATATGCATTTTAATATCATCATTTAGCAAACAAAAATGAAAAATATACATTTTCTACATGCATTTTCAGCATGCATTCATTTATGCATCTTCATAGGAATTCTCAAATAAAATTTCATACATATATTCATGCATTCTCATGACACTTATGCATTTCTTTCAAATGTTGATATTAAATAATAATAACAAAAAATCAATCTCATTACATTCATTCATACATTTTTTTAAAATAAAATTTTATATCTTCTAAAAAAAAAAAAAAAAAAAAAAAGAAACATAAACAATAATTTCATGTATTCATAAATGCTTTTTCCTAAAAAAAAAAAAGAAAATTTTCATACATTCAAATTTCATATGCATATTTGCTCTTTTAAAAAAAAATCATAAATGAATTCTTAAAAATTTCATGTATAAAAAAAATACAAGAAAAAGAAGACAAAACAAAATAAAAATAATTCCTTAATTAATTTGTATTTTTATGCATTCTAATTTGCTGGCATAAAAAAATTATTGACATGCATACATTTTGCATGCATCATACTTTTAAATATGTATCATATATTTAAACATTCATCACACATCTAAACATACATCACATAACTTAATATACATCATACATTTGCACATGCATCATACATCTTCAAAGGCATCCATAATACATTCTATAATATAGGAGGAATTTTGAAAATACATTTTAAAAGAAATATAAAATAAAAAATAGAGTTTTATGCACTGTTCATGCATTTTCATAAAAGAAAAAGAAGAAAAAAATGAAAAAATAAACTTTTATGCATGTATATATGCATTTACTTAAAATCAAAACTTAATAGAATTTTATACATGCATGCATTATTTTTTAGTTAAAGTTGTAAAATAAAATAGAGTTTTTGTGCATTTATCTATGCATTCTCATTTTCAAAAAATAAAAAAATAGAGTTTTATACTTGCATTCACAAAAAAATCAAAAATCAATAATGAAAAATGAAGTTTTATGCATGCATTTTCATTTAATCAAGATTAAAAATACGCATTTTCATATCATCATTCATTCAATTAACACAAATGGAAACTGTCAAAACCCAATTTCGTCCGGACAAATAAAATTATTCCAAAATATAAAACAATATATAGTTAAAATAAAAATGTGTGTTATTATTTAAATAAAAAAATAGTTTTGGTTCCATTCTATTTTATGAATAAAGTTTTAAAATAAAATTCGTAAAAAGGGAAAAAAGTAAAGAAAATCAGTCTATTAATTTTTTTTCAAAAAAAAAATAATAATAAAAAAAATTGTCATTAAAGTGTTGTCATGTCACATTCTCTCTCTTTTTGCTTGCCTTCTCTAATGCCCATTAATGATACGAAAATTAATTGAAAATAAATTTAAAAATTTTAGAAAGGCTAGAACTTTGAATAGTTGATCTGATTATTATTCTGATTAATTGCAAACGATTCTGCTTAATAGTGATTAAATGCTGATGATTTTCAATTAAATGTTGATTGTCTAATAGTTGGTACATTTTCTTTTTGAATTGTTATGCTCATCCTTTTTATTTTACAAGATCCATTTGGTTAATGTTCTAAAATAGTAATTAGATGATTTGTTTTATTTTTCGAAAAGTAAAAAAAATAATGATAATAAATATATATTTCAAAATAATAATAATATTAAAATAAAATAAAAAAAGGTTTAAGTATCTATTTCTATTGTTGTGTTATTTAGGTTGCTTTCAATAAATGTAAAAATGAAAAAAAAAACAATAAAGAAAAAATGAATTAAAAAATAATAATAAAATGTTTCAGCCACATTACCTCCAATATTCCCCATATTCATTTATTTTCGAATTTGATTATATGTATGGGAGGTTATGATGCCATAACAGCAATAATGGTACAATTCTGCCCATTTTTCAGTCTGTGTTTGTCCTTGGGATTTAACAGTCAGTTGGTGTCATAAGTGGGGATAATTAGGAATTAATAGATTTGAATCTGAATTAAAAGAGAATAATCAATTTGCAGTTAACAAATTATAATTAAGTGGGAATAATTAGGAATTAAGGGATATAAAATTTGAATTAAGAGTGGGCTGACTAGAATTAGTATAAATATGCATAGGGAGCAAGTGAATACACACGCGAAAAAATATTTTGTCTCACATGCATTGCATAGTATAAATATTAAATATTTTTTCTAACATTCATTGCATATCTTATTTTTTCTAAAAATACAATTTTAAGAAATATAAATATAAAAATATTAAATATTTTGTCTCACATGCATTGCACAGTTTATATTTTTTCCTAAAAATGATTTTGGGAAATAAAAATAAAAACATTAAACATTTTTTCCTTAACATACATTACATACTTTATAGGATTTTAGGATTTGAAAAAAGTACATTATACCTAAAAAAAACATTAATCTCATTTTTTTTCATATGCATTGCACATTGTCTTTTTGTAAAAAGATGTGGTCATGGATCCATTCATACAACATTGAAAAAAATCAATCAAAAATAGATTTTTCATACATTCTTACATACATCCATTTATACAAATAAAAAATATATTTTCATCGTTCATTCATTCTCATCATGTTGAAAAAAAGGAGCTTTCATTCATTCATACATTCAACTACGACTTCAGACATCCATACATATCTCATAGAATCCATTCTCATCTAAAGTACTCCCATGTAAATAACATACATGCATTCTTAAAAAAAAGTTTCAAATAGACCCAGTGCATTCATTCATGCATCCTCATAGCCTCATGCATTCATGCATTTTCAAAGTCTTATTCAAACAAGCAAAGAAACAAAAAAATATAGAATTCATTTTCATAGTATTATTCATTCTATAAAAAATACATTTCATGTATGCATCATGCATTCAATAAACAAAAATGAAAAATATTTTTCATCATACTTTCATTTATGCCTCTTCTTAAGAATTCTCAAATAAATTTCATGTATATGTTCATGCGCTCTTATTGCACTTATACATTTATTTTTTAAAAAATGCTGACATCAAATAAAAAATTTTAGTTATTCATACATTTAAAAAAAAAAAATTCATACCTTCTAAGAAAAAGTAAAAGAAAAATTTCATGCATTCCTAAATACATTTTCTTAAAAATTTCATGCCTAAAAAAATAATAATAAAGAATAAAAAATTTCAAAAAAAAAAAAAAAAAAAAAAAAAAAATTTAAAAAAAAAAAAAAAGAAAAAAAAGTTTTATGCATTCTCATATATTCCTATTCATACATGTGAAAAAAAGGATAAATCTTTTGATGCATTCGCTTATGCAGTCTCATTTAAAAAATAAAAAAAATATGGTTTTGATGTATTAACCTATGCTTTCTCATGCTCAAAAAAATAAAAAAATAGAATTTTATGCAATTATTCATGCATTTTAAAAAACTCAAAAACAAAAATGAAAAATAAAGTTATATGTTTCAAATCATCATTATACATTCCCTACATGCATTTTCATCATGCATTCATTTATGCATCTTCATAGGAATTCTCAAATAAAATTTCATACATATGTTCATGCATTCTCATGACACTTATGCGTTTCATTTAAATGTTGATATTAAATAATAATAACAAAAAAAATTAATCTAATTACATTCATTCATATATTTTCAAAAATAAAATTTTATACCTTCCAAAGAAAGAGAAAGATAAATAATAATTTTATGCATCTTTTTCTAATTTGCTAGTATAAAAAAATTATTGACATGCATACATTTTGCATGCATCATACTTTTAAATATGTATCATATATTTAAACATTCATCACACATCTAAACATACATCACATAACTTAACATACATCACACAACTTAACATACATCGTACATTTGCACATGCATCATACATCTTCAAAGGCATCCATACTACATTCTATAACATAAGAAGAATTGTGAAAATACATTTTAAAAGAAATATAATATAAAAAATAGAGTTTTATGCATTGTTCATGCATCTTCATAAAAAAAGAAGAAAAAAATGAAAAAAATAATGTTTTATGCATGTATATATGCATTTACTTAAAATCAAAACTTAATAGAATTTTATACATGCATGCATTATTTTTCAGTTAAAGCTAAAAATTAAAATAGAGTTTTTGTGCATTCATCTATGCATTCTCATTTTCAAAAAATAAAAAAAATGAAATTTTATACCTGCATTCGCAAAAAAATCAAAAATCAATAATGAAAAATGAAGTTTTATGCATGCATTCTCATTTAATCAAGAATAAAAAAGACGCATTTTCATATCACCATTAATTCAATTAACAAAAATGGAAACTATGCATTGTCATAAATCATCATAGGATTTCGTTTATATGTTCATGCGTTCTCAATACACTCATGAATCTCTTCCTAAATGTCAATATCAAACAAAAAAAATCAAGAATATCAAAAATGAAAAATATTGCACACATTCATACATTCATGCACTTACCTCACTTCTTGCAAGATTTATTTTAAGACCCGCCTGATGCGGTCATGATCTCAACCTTAGTTTTTTTAAAAAAAATCGTTTGAGACCCTCCCTGCACTATGAAGGTCTTCACCTCATTGAAAAATAAAAAGACAAGGATAAATAAAAATTTTCTTGAAATAAAAATATGAAATAAAATAACTCAAAAAAAATTGATCATTTTTTAGGTAAAAGAAAGGAAGTCAGCATATAATGATTACAAGAAATATATACACATTTTTGAAAAGAAAAATAAATATATTTTTATAAATATACTCTCCTTCAAAAATTTGTAAATACATTATCTTTTGAAATTTTGTACATATATCAAAATTTTTGTACATATGTTACTTTTTTTTTTCTCAAGAAAAAACCTTTTGTACATACATTGATATTGAAAATATTTTATAAATACATTTTGATGTAAATATTTGTGAGAAAAAAAAGTCTTTAAATATACATTCTTTCTTCAAAATTTATACATACTTTTCTTTTAAAAAAATAATACATTTGAGCATAGATTATCATTGAAAAAAAATCAGAAAAAATACAATGTAGAGCAGACATTCATGCATATCATTAAAAAATTAAAAATTACAATTTCGAGCATCCATTCATGCATTACTATAAAAAAAATGAAAAATTTGAAAGAAAATAAAAAATAGATTTTCATGCAGGTATTTTCAAAGGAACAAAATCTCTTACGCATTTTTCTAGAATTTTGTACATGCATTCCCAAAAATTCCATTTATATATGCATTCTAAAAAAAATCTAAAAAAAAATTATACATTCATAAATGCATTTTCGAAAAGAAAAAGTCCAAAATTTTGTAAATGCATTTTCTCATTAAAAAAAATCATTCAGATATAGATTATATATGCATTCGAAAAACAAAATCATGCATTTATAAATGCATTTTCAAAAAGAAAAAGTCCAAAATTTCATCAATGTATTTTCTCATAAAATAAAATAAAATTATTCAAACATACATTATATATGCATTCAAAAAAATCATGCATTCATAAAAGCATTTTTTTTCATAAAAAAAATCTTTCAAACATGCACTATATATGCATTCAAAAAAAAATCATGTATTCATAAGTGCATCTTCTGGAAAAATTCATGCATTCATTCATTCAAACATGCATTTTTCAAAAAAAAAGGTCCAAAATTTCATAATGCGTTTTGTAAAAAAAAAAAATTAATTTTTCAAAAAAAAAAAGGAAAATGTGGTGAGTAATTTGTTCATGGATCGTTGAATTTACAAGAGTGTGAATAATAATGAAATGGGGATCATTCAAGCAAAATGTTAATAAAGGTAAAAGTTAACTTTTTTAAGGAAACATTTGCATACACAGTGTTGGTTACCTATTGTCTTTTCCAAAATTACCAAGCTTTCCCAAAATTTCCTAGATTCCCAAAATTCTCAAATGAAATGATTGTCCAAATGGTTACCATCAAGGTTATCAAACTCGAGAGTCTATGTAGACTCGTGAGGGGTCAGTAGACTCGACTCGTAAACCTGACTCGTAGACTCGTAAGAGTCTAATTCATTAAAAAAATTCAATAAAAAAGCCAAATTTTTATGATAGCAATTTCACAATAGTAAAATAAATAAGTTCAAATAATGTACCAACAATAACATAATAACTAAATAAGCAAAAAATACAAATGTCATGAAGTATAATCTCCTCCATCTAATCATCTAATCCTCTAATGAAATCATCTCCACCATCTTCTTCATCAACATCTTCATCACCATCAAGTTCTTTCCCAGATGATTCATTATCATTGTCATCAAAAACTATATTATAAAGATCAGGTGCATGTCCATCTTGTGCATGTCCATCTAGAGTAGTTGCTAAGTCATCATTTTCACCATCACCTTCAACTTGAGTTTGCTCAACATCAACATTATCTCCTTCTTCAGTTATCCATTCATCATCAGAATCAATATCATCAAATGGGAGATCAACAGTTTTTCTAATTTGCCTATTTTTCAACTTCAAGTTATACATGACATAAACTAAGTCATTCATCTTTTTTTGGTTCAAACAATTTCTTCTTTTTGTATGAACCTATAAACAAATATGAAATTTTAGTAAAATAGAAGTCAAAGAAAGAAAAATAAAAACCTTAAATAACTTAATGAACTTGAATTACCATTTCAAATGAGCTCCAGTT
>Ga0209489_106962_pt1 | contig 17456 bp, 9 predicted proteins | sample SiratrowhiteBW_FD_187527 | JGI IMG/M metagenome (GOLD analysis project Ga0209489, IMG submission 187527) | Root nodule microbial communities of legume samples collected from California, USA - Siratro white BW (SPAdes) (version 2) | ecosystem: Host-associated > Plants > Roots > Nodule | place: USA... | reverse complement strand
ATTTAATTCATTTTTTTTATTATTATTGTTATTTTCACTTTAAAATTTATAATGTTATTCTATTTGTTGTTACGTTTAGAGATTACTCGTTATATTTTGTGCTCATAACTTTCACCGAAAATAATATATATATATATAAATATATATATATTAGAAAAAAATAGAATAATCTACTTATTAATTAGATAAAAAATATATATTATTTTAATATAAATAAATAAATAATCATAAGAATATATTATTTAATAATATATATTAACTGAACGAATTATAAATAAAATAATATATATCGCTTTTAATATTCATTTAACTAAATATTAAATTAATTTGACTGATGTGGGAAAACACATAGATTATTGATTATCCATATTCTTTAATCTATTATGAGTCAAAAAATTTAGAGTAATTAGTTATGGTGTGCATGTAATTAATTATGGATTAAAAAAATATATGGATAACCAATTATCCAATTCAGTTAATCAATTATGTGTTGAAAAATTTAGGATAATTGGTTATGACATGCATGTGATCAATTATAGGTTAAAAAATATATGGATAGTCGATTATCCTTTACTCTAATCGACTTTGAGTTGAAAAACATTAGATAGTCGATATGGCATGCATGTAATCATTTACAAGTTGAAAAATATATTTTAAATATAAAATATATTAGTTTTAACATTTTTATTCTTTGTTTGTAGTGATTTGAGTTGATTTGTGGAGCAAAAACATAGGAGAATGAGCTTGGGTTATCATTACGGGAGTGTACAGAAATATAGAAAAACCTAACTGACATTGTGAGAAATTCTTGGTTTGATTGTGGTTGCCTTTGAATTGGCCATTAAAATGCAGTGAATACACAACGGTCTCACCTATACAACTTTAATTTATGTGTTGCTAGAGTTGTGTCCTTGTGTTACTTGGTGAACTTCGTTTTTTCTTATTTTTCGTCAAGTCATTACAGTTGTTATTGTGAATTGCTTGTAGTTATTTTTCTTCTTTGTTAACTCATAAGTTGTTGTACTTGTAATTCTTCTTGAATTCCCTTCATGAAGTAGGTTGTGTGCACGCATCGTGGTGGTCGAAAAAGGTGGTGGTGACATCCACTGGTGGTCAAGTATGAGCATAATCGATTATCTAATTTCAATAATCTATTATTAGTGTTGATCTAATAGATTATGTGGGAAAAAAATATATGAACAATCAATTATACAGTTACTCTAATTGACTATAAGTTGAAAAACTTTGGGATAATCGATTATGACATACATGTAATGAATTATTAGTTGAAAAGTATATTTGAAATATAAAATATATTAATTTTAACACTTTTATACTATGTTTGCAGTGATTTGAGTTGATTTGTGGCACGAAAATATTGGAGAAGGAACTTGGGTTATCATTGGGGGACTATGAAGAAATACATAAACTTAATTGATATTGTGAGAAATTATACAATTAACCTCACTTGTTTTTTACTGTGGTGTCTCAACTTTGTAGAGATTCATCGATTATATGTTGAAAAAATAATATATAATCATTTACAAGTTGAAAAATATATTTTAAATATAAAATATATTAGTTTTAACACTTTTATTCTTTGGTTGCAGTGATTTGAGTTGATTTGTGGAGCAAAAATATGGGATAATGAGCTTGGGTTATCATTATGGGAGTGTACTGAAATACAGAGAAACCCAATTGACATTGTGAGAGATTCTTGGTTTGACCGTGATTGCCTTTAAATTGACCATTAAAATATAGTGAATGCACAAAGGTCTCATCACAACTTGAATTTGTATGTTGTTGGAGTTGTACCCTTGTGTTGCTTGGTGAATTTCGTATTTTTTTTCTCCTTCATCAAGTTATTATATTTGTTATTAATGTTTGTGAATTACTTGCAGTTATTCTTCTTGCGTTAGTAGTTCTTCTTAAATTGTTTCTGAGAAGTAGTTTGTGTGCACACATCGTTGTAGTTGAAGAAGGTGGTGGTGACACTGACTGGTGGCCAGGTATGAGTATAATTGATTATTTAACTTCAATAATCGATAAGTAGAATTGATCTAATCGATTATTAATGTTAATCCAATCGATTATATGGAATATATATATATATATATATATATATATATATATATATATATATATATATATATATAAATATATATATATATATATATTTATATATATATATATATATATATATAAAATTGATTATCCAGTTACTCTAATTGATTATGAGTTGAAAAATTAGATATAATCGATTATGACATGCATGTAATCAATTATGGGTTAAAAAGTATATGGATAACCAATTATCAAATTTAGTAAATCCATATGTTAAAAAGCTTTGATCAATATTTAATCAATATAGGTTGAAAATATAGAGAAATTTGATTATCCTCTTCAACTAATCAATTATGTGCTATCAAAACTTGATATGGATTTTTGGTCATTTTTTAGCGTGATTTTGTTGTATGAAGTGCATGTAAACGTTAGTGTTCATATGATGACTTTTTGTGGTGTGGTGAAGTTTTTTATGCATCGGTAAAGGAAGTGCAAGTCTTGGCTTTTGGTTTCAGTGACTGAGCTTGGTGTAGTAAATTCACAAGTTATATTTTTTGTTGTTCTGCTTTAGTACGAAATCCAACACATAATTGTGTAATTGTAAGTGCATTCATGAAGGAATATTTTATGTGGTAGTCTTATCCCTATAGTTTTTGTTGTTCTTGCTAATTTGTTGTCCAGTAAGCTTTGAAATGTCATCATGCTTCCTGAAATATTTAATAGGATTTCTTATTTTTTGTACTTTAAAATGTCATCATGCTTCCTAAAATATTTAATAGGATTTCTTATTTTTGTATGAGTTAGATATAATCAGGAATTTAGGACTTGAATATGTTAAAAAATTCATAAAATTAGGATTTTATTTTATTTAGCAATTTATTTAATTTATAATGTAGTAAACTTTTTTACAATTAAATGTAACTAGTAATTTAGGATTTTAATATTACGTAATTAGTTAAAAAATTTAGAATTAGAATTTATAAGTCCAAATTAATGTATGATGTCGTAAATATTTTGGATTGGTTGGTAAATATTTAGGATTATAATTTATTTAGGATTTTATGTAATTTGAAATGACATAATATTTAAGATTAAATGTAACCAGTAAAATAGATTTTAAGGTTAAGGTTTGGGGTAAGGCTACGGAGGAATTTGATTTATTTTTTAGGGTTTTTATCTATCTATTGGTTCCGGTTTATTTATAATTTTCGGTAAATTAGGAAATATATTTAGAAGTGAATATTGTTATATTGTTTTGATTTTAATGTATTTAGGAGTTAAATTTATTTAGAACTATTATTTACAGTCACCATATTTATTTATTTAGGAAAATTATTAGTTAAATTATCATAAATATGCAAGATTTTTATTTATTTATTAATTTAATTTATTTACAAGTATTTAAAAAAAAATATTTAGGATTTCGACGAATTTTAAATTTTGAAAAACTTAGGAACGATTTTTATGTAATTTAATAATTTCTTTACAAATTTATTTAATTTAGTATTCAATATTATTTAGGTTTCTTATTTGTTTAGGGTATAGGTATTGTATTTATTCAGTATTATCATGTACTTAGGAGTTAAATTTATTTACAAGTATGTATGTAGGAGTTAAAATTATTTGTTATATTTAATTATTTTGGAGTTGATTTAATTTATAATGCCATGAATATTTAGGGTTTAACATAAAATAAGACGAAGGGGTTTCTCAAAAAGTTACATTTAATTTTAACTTATCAACGAAATTGGTTAATTTAAAGTTACAAAACAACTTTGAGAATATAAAATGAGCTTTCATTTGTTGTCACGTTGCTTGGTACATACTAATTTCATATAGAACTGGTTGAATGATGTGCATTCGAAATATCAAAAAGCGTACAATTTTACAGAATCCAAAAGTTAAATTTGTGCCTAAAATATTTCTTTTATTGACCAATCCATTCAAATTGCTAAATACTTTTAGAAGAGAACCCTTGTAATTATTGATAATGCTTTACCAAGCATAACTCAAGCTTTTTATACCCATGATCCCTAATGTTTCTGGTCACAAGCAACAAATATATAAATAGAATAAGAAGTCTTAGGAGTCAAAGATTGTAATTAAGAATTCATTATTGTTTATTAAAACTCCAATTTGTCAGCTAAAGCAGGCTTGGCCGGCCATGTTATTGGAGTGAAAGTATGAAAGATTCAATGAAAATGGTGTATATAACACTGAAGCTAAGTATATCAGAGACCATCAAAGCTGAAGTTAACTCAGAAGCACATAGGAGTGAAGTAGAACAGATATGAGACAAGCAGGTGCATATTCAGGGTTACTGTTTGGAGGGGTAGCAGGAAGGACAGGACCCCACTCTCTGCCCCTGGCAAGGATCAAGAAGATCATGAAGAAGTCAGGGGATGATGTTAAAATGATATCAGGGGAGGCTCCAATTATTTTCTCCAAGGCTTGTGAGCTCTTCATTGAGGAACTTACTAGAAGGTCCTGGAAAATGGCCATCCAAGGCAAAAGGAGGACTTTGCACAAAGAGGACTTGACCTCTGCAGTTATAGCCACTGATCTATTTGACTTTTTGATCACTTTGGTTTCCAATTCTGACAGCCATCCACTTGGTGTCACCACCCCTACCATGGAGGTAGAAACTATATATTAGTCTTGAGCAACCTCAACACAAAACCTACAAAATTTGAGTTCTACATATGGCTATGTAATTATTGTAATACGCATGCATATATATGTTTGTGTTACTATATACTTATATATATAAAACTTTATCTGTTGGCTATGCATCACTATACTTGAATGAAATGAAATTGTGCCATGATCCTTAATACGCACAGGAACTCTTCACTAGTTCTTCTAGACTTCAGGTTGATCATCTCCCTGTTATGCAGTAAGAGAACAGGCTGTATAATTTTTTCACTTAGGTGCAGTGAGATATCATTTTAATATTCCTTGAACGGTCAAAACAAATGTAGAAAAAGCTGGAAATCCAATCAAAATAAAAATGCAATATAAAATGAAGCAAAGGCAAGTTAAAAGATAATTTTAACATCTCCATATAGTACTTCCTATAGGTGTTTCACTGTGCTTGCACGTCAATTTCTTAAAATTTATTTCATTTAAGAATGTTTTCCAAACCATTTTATGAACAAAAAGGATTCATCAAGTATGAAACAACGATGGTTAAATTCAGGGATTCAAATGGGTGAGGTACCATATGTAGAGGTTGTATCCAAGAGTCAATTCTGCATATGAACTTTCTATACAGGATAAGAAACAGTAGGGAACATCTTTCCCTAAGAAAACCTCTGCATTAGATCTAACCATGCCTTTTGCATCATCTGATATCTGGGGAACCTTACTTAAATCCTCAGTTTGCAGAGGAAGTTTGGCAATAGTGGCACGATATTCATCACGGGACTTGTTCAGAATAACCTACAAAGATAGCATGAAAAGAGGGTTGTCATTCAATGAATGAGGCAAAATCACAGTCACAACATCAAAAGCTTAAGCAAGAAACATGCTTATAGAATTAAGGCAATAACTTCGTATCAATAGTGTGTGAGTGTGCAAACATGTAATCGCGAATCAATTTACATATCTTCCGAAGAAGTTTTCAAGCACATAAATTTGAGCCCAAAAATCAAAGGGAATTATAAAAATGAAAAACAAATGAGCAATCAAGTAATTTAATCAGATATCTTGGCGTCAGTTTACAAACTGATGAAAAGAATGGCTGCACAATCTAAACTCTAAAGACAACATCCAATAGAGTCTGACCATGAAGGAGCAGCACGTAGCTTGATACCAATGCATTACACTATTATTCGTACCATGTAACAACAATGAAAACATGTTCATCATAGCAATGCCTTACATCTGTTTTTAAATGACAAGTGTTACATTATTGGAATGAAAGCCTCAGCTTCAACAAATCTAAATCCACACTACTGCATTCATGAGTGTATATTTCCAACAAATAGAAATTACCCTTCTAACAAATACCGAGCACCATTATGGTTCAACAAACACAACTCACACATCCTCATACTCATAAAACCTTGACCTCTCTTGCAGCCTAATGAACTCTCATCCTTCAACTTCAGCCGGCGTCTTTGCCTCAATGGACAAGGCATGGAGTCCAGTCTCCAACTCCTCTTGCAGAAGACTATAAATAAGCCTATGCCTCTTAACCAAACTCTTCCCTTCAAACTCCTTAGACACAACTTTAACATTGAAATGCGTTTCTCCATCACTCCCTCTGACCCCAGCATGCCCCGCATGCTGATAAGACACATCCTCAACCTCCAACTCAACAGGCTCAAGCTCCTTCTTCAACTTCTCCCTTATCCTCTTCCCCCTCCCCCCCAATTCCACATCACCATCAGAATCCAAGCCAACATTACCAAGTTCAGAACTTTCTCCACCCCTTGAAGAATTCTCAACAATGCTATCAGAATTCGACTCAGGTGACTTCAATTCAGTGAACTCACCACCCTTTTCAGCTTCCACGTACAGCATGAGCGCCTTTCTCTGCATCAATTTAAGCATGTTCAAAAACCCGTTGTTCCTCGAGGGGGTAAGGCTCTGCTGCAACCCTAACAGAGTGACGAAATCGGGCGTGACCCGAATGATTTCACCAACAGGTCGACCCGAGAGGCCCTGAACGAGCAGCGCGGCGAGGCCTTTGGTGAGGACGGAGTCGGAGTCGGCTTCGTAGATGACGTGGCGGTTGGGGTCGAGGTAGGCTCGGACCCAGACCTGGGAGACGCAACCTTGGACCTTGTTGTCGTTGGTTTTGAAGTGGGGTTCGAGGGGTTTGAGGTTTTTGCCATAGAAGAGGAGCTGTTCGTATTTGGCCTTGGGTTCGGGAACGGATTGGAAAAGGTGAACGATCTCTTGGAGCTTCGGAGGGAGGTCATCGATGGCTTGAAGGGATGTGGAGGACGGGGACGGTGATGATGATGAAGGTGGAGATGATGATGGAAGTCTCTGGAAGGTGATGGATTTAGAGAAGGGGGGTTTTGTTAGAGGAGGAAGGAGACTTGGGGTTCTGCGGAAGAGGGAGAGAGGGATTCTGGTAGTGACTAATCGAAAGGAGGATGAGGAAATGGAGTTGGTAGCCATGGTTGAAGATAGTTGCAGCAATTGAGAATGTAGCTGAAAGAGACAGAGACAATCCTTCGTTCATTAGTTTGTAGGCTTTTCGTGGCCTAAGAATAGAGTCATGCTGTTAGCACCCCTGAGTTACTATTTGATACTCCCACCCAAAGTGAATAGTTAGATGAGTCTATTTAGTTAGTTCCTTAAGAAAAACTTATTAGAAATCATAAAAGAAATATTAAGGTAGATATTGGTGTTTTTATAAGACAATTTATAATTTTATACAATTTTATATAATTTTTTATTTATTATATTAAATTTATAATTATTTGTGTTTTGTATTAATAAATGATAAAAGATTTTTATGTAGGTATTAAAGTAGTAAAATTTAAGTTTAATTCAATATTCTAAAATGGACTTTATAAAATTATATTTGTCTTCACTTATATAATATATAAATTGGTCTTATTTTTAATTTATGTGGAATATTTAACATACTTTTTAATGTCCAGGACATTGAATATGAGAATTGAGAGGTTCAATAATGAGTGTCTCCATAAACTCAACCTATTGATAAACTTTTTATGGCTTTAATACTATATAAAGGTAATGGAATTTAAACATAAATCCACATCACAAAACCAACTCATCACTTTTATGTTGCAATGTTTTATTTTTAGGATTTATAACACACACTTCATGCCTAGAACATCAGTATGGAAATTGAAGGGGTTAAATAGCAAGTGACTTGAACTAACTAATCTCGATTATGATAAACTCTTATTAATGACTCAATCTTATAAAACTTAATAATGTGAAGTTTATCCTCACTTATATTGTAAATGGATATTATCTCTAATCAACGTGAAATCTCCAATAATGAAAAACATGCTAATAAAGAAAATTGTATAAGAATTTTGCCTTAATTTGGTGTGCTAGTAGAGAAAATTTAATAAAAGGTTTGCCCACAGAGGTGTTGTCTATGACCATATGGTGTATGAGGCACATTAGCGAAATTACATCAATGATTGTCCCACAAAAGTGTGTTTGTGACCACATGGGTGGAATACACTAGCAGACAAAATTGCACAAGAGGTTTGCTTAGAGATGTGTGTCTGTGACCACATAGGTGTGAAAGACACGCTACTAGAGAAAATTGAATTTGAGGTTTGCTTACACAGGTGTGCCTGTAACTACATGGGTCTCGGAGACTCATTATTGAAGGCAATATCATTAGTGGTTTTTCCTGTAGAGTTGTGTTTGTGACTATGTGAGTGTGAGATGTGTATTAATAGGAAAAATTGCATAAGAGGTTTGTTCACAAATACATGTGACTATGACCACATGAGTATGGAAGGCGCGTTAGTAAAAAAATATTGAATATAAAGGTGTGTTTTATCATATGGGTGTGCGAGGTGCATTAATAAAGCAAATGACATCAAAAGTTCATACATGTTAGTAGAGAAAATTGAATAAGAGATTTGTCCATGTATGCCTATAACCACTAAGCATGGAAGGTGCCCTAGTAGAGAAAATTAAATTAAGGATTTGTTTGTCCATAGATGTGTGTTTATGATCACATGGGTGTGGAAGATACATTAATAAAGCAAATTACATTAAAAATAGGGATATAGAGGTGTTAGAGACATGCAATTAGAAAAAATTAAATTAAATTGACCAAGATATGTTTGGTTTCCCAAAAATGGGTTTAACAATAAAATGCTAAAAGATCTCTCTTAACTGATACATAATTGTGAAATTTTGTTATTTTTTTGTCTTGACTTGGTTGAAATGGTCAATCTTAAAAATGACGACTTTTTTTTTTCTTGTACAAATTAAATAAATTTTAGTGAATTATAATTATCTTTCAGGAAAAATTGTCTATATTACAAACGTTCTCAAACTATATAAGTTTAAATATTCTTCCTTTTGAATAACGTTTCTTTTTTAATACATGTGTCATAATTTTTTACTATGTAGTATTCTTGAAATTCTAAATTAAATACATGTTTGACAATCTTTTATTGTATATTATTCTTGAAATTCTAAATCAAATACATTAAACATCTATAAATAAAATGTTATGACTTGATATAAAATAAAATAATGTAATTTGATTAATGCTATGATATTGTACATTTTTCTGTGATATGGCTTAACTATTAACTCAATATAATAATATGATAAATTATAATGACCTTCATTTCAAGATATTTTAAGAATGTATGTATAAAACGATATTATAGGAAGGAGTCATAATATTGAAACAGGTTAATATTATAAAGTAATATTACGAAAGTAAATTTTATATTGTATAATAGAATTGAGTTACTTGCGCAATTGCCTTTTTTAAAAAAAAAAAAACATATGTGATTTTGTATGTATTATATATCAATTAACTAATTTAACGAAGAGAATGAATATAAGTGAAAAAGTAAATATAAACATTAAAAAAGAATATTATTTTAATACGCGAAGTTATTATATAAACTCTTTGACCTTACCGTATTATTTGGTTGCTCGTTATTATATTATTATAATCGAAATAACATTAAAAATAATATTGAAGTTGAATGAACTGTTACATATATTATCAATGTAGTCAAAATATGAATTCCAAGCACAAGTGACCTATTAAGAAAACCTTTAAGTCATTGTTAAATAGGTGTGTATATACATTATATTATTATTAATTATGTTTTATATATATTAATATTTAGTTCAAATTAGTTAATAAAGTACATGTTAAAAATAACACATTATTAGTTTTTTCATTGCTAATTTTTCATATTTAATTCCTAAATAAATATGTAAATATAAAATGTTGAAAATATTAATTCTTTATATTGATCTTCCTTCCAGCACTAATAGGTTTTCCACATCTAGTCAAAAGACATGAGGAGTTAAAAATATATTCCAAAGCTGACATAAAAAATATTGATAAATTTTTATATAAATTTATTAAATTTAATTTTCAAAGATGATTGGCATTGACAATAAAGAAACAATCGTGTTATTTTTTTGGTTTATTAATCCTGATGTTTTGGAGTAAAGACAGTAAATAAGAAAACTTTATAGTTATATAAATTAAATGAATAAATTTATTTCATTCTTTAAAAATATATTTAGAGGCGTTTCTTGTTTCTCTTACCCTAATAAACAAACAATAAAAGTACCTGTTAAAGAAATATGAGGATTTTTTTAATAAGATACATAATAATAATAATAATAATAATAACAGGTTCTTTGACAAATTATTATTTTAAAAATTACAACTGAAAGGAATTTTAATCAGTTCATAAAAAAAAAGTTCTGTTTTCATATGTATATATAGCAAGGAATCAAATCAATAGACTGCAAAACCGGATTTAGCATATTGCTGTAGTTTGTTAAATTTAAGATTCATTGTTACCTTGAAACGAAACAGTGTTTTTGTTTTTGTTTTGTTTACCATTTATCAGGCACCCCTTTCGGTGGTACTATGCAAAGCTTAAAACTTTACCAAATCTAATCTTCTCTTTCTCTCTCCTCCCCCATCTCCTCCATGGGGTTCTCATGATCAAGCTTTTGGGGGTTTCAATTTATCATCTTTCTTTGCCAATAAACACTTGAAAACCATGTCTTCCATGAAGAACAATTTCAAAGACGCTGACTATTTGTACTCTTCATGGAGCTTCTCAAAGCTAATGGCTTTCTTCTTCCTCTTAATCTCCATCTCCTACCTCTTCTACTCCCTCAGATTCGTTAGCCACTCCTACGAGTGTGATCAACCACCCCACATTCCCACAATCACTCACCATCTCATATCCAACACCACACCTGAAGAAGAGTCCCCTCCACCCTTTGAAGAAACCAACCTTTCCCACATAGTCTTTGGCATAGGGGCCTCGGCCAAGCTTTGGAAGCAGAGAAAAGAGTACATCAAGATGTGGTGGAGGCCCAATGAGATGCGTGGAGTTGTGTGGTTGGAGCAGAAGGTGAAAACTGAGCCTGGTGATGAGAATTCCTTGCCCCTTTTGAGGATCTCCAGTGATACTTCAAGGTTCAAGTATAAGAATCCAAAGGGGCATAGATCGGCTATTAGAATCTCGCGCATAGTGTCTGAGACACTGAGGCTTGGAATGAAGGATGTGAGGTGGTTTGTGATGGGGGATGATGACACCGTTTTTGTGGCAGAAAATTTGGTGAAGGTTTTGCAGAAGTATGACCATAACCAGTTCTATTACATTGGGAGTTCTTCAGAGAGTCACTTGCAAAATATATACTTTTCTTATAATATGGCTTATGGGGGTGGTGGTTTTGCCATCAGTTACCCTTTAGCTGTGGCATTGGAGAAAATGCAAGATAGGTGCATTCAGAGGTACCCTGGCTTGTATGGTTCTGATGATAGAATCCAAGCTTGTATGGCAGAATTAGGAGTTCCACTCACCAAGGAGAAAGGTTTCCATCAGGTTAGTTCTTTTGTACCTTGTGAGAAGTTTTAATTTTCATTGTTTTTCTTCTTTGGTTGGATTGGGGCACTGCTCTTGTTTGGCTTGTGACAATTTTAGTCTTTGGTTCCTAGGAAAATAGGGAAAGGGTTAAACATAGACAGAAAAAGAAAGAACTTAAGTGTGTCTGTGACTTCAGATATTGACTTAGTCAATCTATATGATTGGTATGATTGTAATGGAGAAACTTTAAGAATTAGAAGTGGTGGAGAAAGTGGGTTAGTGAGAGTAGGAAGTGGAGGACTTTTAGGTTCAGATTAGATAAAATTTTGAGCTCAGTTTTGACAAAATGGTAGTGTAAAGTTTTGTCATTATTTATATAATTGCATAACATATAAGATCTTATGTATAGAGAGATGAAATAACTAAGTTTAATTTTTCTGTGTAGTGTTTAATTTTTTGTGTAAATTTTTAAGAGGTTTCAGCAACAGTGATAATAAGAAAAGAAATTGCTTTTTTGGGCATAAGATGCAAAAAAATAGAAAAGGACACAGCCACCGTTAGATGCCAGAACGTAGATAGTAACAAATAATTCATTTTTTTGGGTGCATAAGGTGGACACCATTTATTGCTACTTACCATTATTGTTGAAATTTAAAGTGGACAGTGTCAGAAAAATTGGAGAAATTTAAGTAAATTTTGAATTTATCTGGGAGCGTCAAGGTTAAGATGAATTAAATTAATTTTACACCAGGTCGTGATCTTGGAAATGATGTGCTTATAATAAATATAATTTGACTTCCTTTTTCGAAACCTAAACCATTGAAGCCACCTCATCCAAAGGGACAAAAAAATGTTGTTTCTTTCAGTTTCAAGTCTTTTTCTTTTTCACAATAACGTTTTGTATTTATTGAATATTATAAAATAATTGTGATCATAAACGTGTGGCACAATACTTAGATTTGATTTGAAAATCGAATATGAAGAAGACACGTAGCACAAAAATTTGGGCCACAGTGTCCTCCATCATTCATAAACTATTGTCTTGTGTCGGTAGATAATGCCCTTCCTAATTCCTACTTACCCTAAAAGTAGGTACTCTTCTTATATAGTATTAACTGAAATTACACACGTGTACAAAAGCCCACACGTGATTTTTGCGGGCTTTCAGGAAATAATTTTGGGTTGAGTGTAATACTGTTATTTGACATTGCATAGTTCGATGTATACGGCAATCTCTTTGGGCTTCTGGCGGCCCATCCAGTTACGCCGCTGGTGTCGCTACATCACTTGGACGTGGTTGAGCCCATATTTCCAAACGTGAGCCGGGTGCGGGCCCTTAAGCGTCTGAGCGGGCCCATGAAGCTGGACCCAGCCGGGCTCATGCAGCAATCCATTTGCTACGACAAGGCCCGGTCCTGGACCGTGTCCGTTTCATGGGGTTACGCGGTTCAAATATTCCGGGGAATTTTCTCGGCCCGGGAAATGGAGATGCCGGCGAGGACGTTCCTAAACTGGTACAAACGGGCGGATTACACGGCGTACCCGTTCAACACCCGCCCCGTCAGCCGCCATGTTTGTCAGAAACCTTTTGTCTATTTCTTGTCGGAGGCAATGTACGATGACGCCGCCAATGAAACTTCCAGTCGTTACATACGGGTTCAACAAAACCCCGATTGCAAGTGGAAAATGGAGGATCCGACCCGGATCAAGTTGGTGGAAGTTCATAAGAAAATCGACCCGCACTTGTGGGATAAGGTAACTTCGAATTCCCCTAATTGAAATGCGTGACTCTTTTTCTAGCATTGTTTAGATTTATTTGCTATTGAAGTGAATGGAATGAAAATTTGGCTAAGTTAGGGTTTTGTGGGTTTGAGCAGGCTCCAAGGAGAAATTGTTGTAGGGTTCGACGTACAAAGAAGAAAGGAACTCTGGTGATTGATGTGGGGGAATGCAGGGAAGATGAAGTTGTTGAATTGTAGTTATAGATCCTTTACATCAATTCATCATTCTTAACTCAATCCTTTGGTATATGTATTTTTCTTCTACTTTATATATAATCATTTAATTTCGCCGTTTCTTCTGCTAGTGTAGACAAAGATGAGTAGCTAGTATAATCATATAATCATACTAGAGTTTTTCTTAAGCGTTGATTGTTTTTCACAAGTTTAGGATTTAGATGCTTGGCACAAGGTCAAAATGTCACAAAATTCAACTTCTTTTGTTTTTTCTACTTTATTCACTTTTATATTCTGAGTTAGAATATACAAAATTTGACCCTAAATTAACATTCTCTTCCTTCTCAGTAAAAAGTTGTTTATATAATTCAGTCAGAAATCAAATTCTGACCCATGCATGCACATACACTATCCGTTGCATTTACTGTGTGAGCCGGTCTAACATAGAGTTAAACAAGTTACAGAAAAACTAGGTAAGTAGGTAAATGGATTTAATGATATAAACTTCAGGATCAACTAAGTTAATTTATTAGCTTGAAAAGAAGTATTATTTTCATCAGTGATGAAAGCTAATTCTAATAATCAGGCAACTGAACTCATTGCTAAAGGACTTGGATCCAGTGTTGCACAAGTGAGGAGTTCAGGGTTTGCTTTCAAATAAGTCATATCCTCCTCTTTCAAGGTAACCCAAGCTTCTATGCCATCTCCCAACCTTGTGTCCACTAGGATGATTAGATTCATAAACATTGAAACTGAACCAATTGAACCACCACCACTCACCCATGTGGGTTTTCCCCACCCAAAATCAGCCTCGTAGAACCCAAAATTGCACCAACTACTAAACCCAAAATAATCCACTTCACTCTTTGATCCCATCTCACCTATTGCCCTAAGACTCTCCTGCATAATTGACCTTCCCTTATCACCTCTCAATTCTTCAACAAATTCCTTATCTACTCTTGATATTGCAGTCCTCAACTTGCCCACCAACTCCTCCAACCCCATCTCATTATCATCCACACTCTCTGCGGCCATCAACCAAAGAAGATTTCCCATAGCATGTTCAGGACAAAGAGCCTCATCCATTTTTCTCCTCAGGTTCACCAAATGAGATACAAAAGAAGGCCTTTGGGTACCAAATCGTGCCTTGGACACACCCATGAGGGACTTCCACAGCATAGCAGAAACCATCTCCAGACGTGTGGAGTTTTCTGCGCCTGGTGTGTGAGCCTTGAGTGTGGCAATAGCTGAGTTTCTAAACAGAAACCTCCTTGTGACCCACTTGCCTTGTTTGAACAAGGAACCCCACATCCACATTGATAAGTCTTTGAACCATGGGCTGTTTGTGTGGAAGAGAGAAGGTGCTATGAAGTTTGGTTGGGTTAATTGGTTACAGCCCTTGGCCCTTTCAGACCAACCTCTGATAAAGGTGCTAAGAGCAGCCCCATCTAGGATCCTATGAGAAATGCACATGCCAATGGCAATTCCCCCACATTCAAAGATGTTCACTTGAATGTTAGTCACATAGGTTCCTGAATTTGATCCTTCAGAAACAAGACCAACAGGAAGAAACTTGTTTAGTACGGTCACCTGAGGTTGGACTAGAAATTCATCTAGAGGACATGTCACTCGGGCTAGCACAAAATTAGCACCTTCATCATTGCACTCAATGGACAGATCCTCTTTGATTTTGCCACCTAGAGGGTAGAATTTGGTTAGTGTCTCTGATAAAGACTTTTTCAGCAATTCTAACCTCTTGGGGACTTCAGAAAGGTAAGTTGCGTTACTCTTAGCTGAGGTGTAGAACAGGATTATTGGAGCATATGGTGATGGGATAAGGTGATCCAAAAGGGAATGCCTGAAGACTCTAAGGTGAGAGGGTGTGGGAGAAGAAGGTCCAATATCTTCTCTAGAAACGATTTCTACTTCAACTTTCATCCTTTTTTTTCTCTTCTTTTGGTTCAATAGCTCGTGCTTATATGGTTACACTTGCTCCTGCAATTTAATAGATATACTGAGGACGGAATGGTTACACTTACTCTTGCAATTTAATAGATATTCTCGTGGAGGGAATGGTTATAATTGCTCCTGCAATTTAATAGATGATATACTCGTGGAGGGGCTAAAAGTCTTCCCAAGTCTTAATTGTGAAAGTTGATTTTGCTAGCACAAGAAGAATTTTCTCAAGCAAGATATGCTACCGCCACTTAATTTGACATGTTAGGATAAGGTGCATTTCTGCATTAAGTAGCTACTGTTTGTCTGAATCAGAAATGTTGAACTGTTCAATATTTGATGCCCTTTCAAAAGGGATAGTTAGGATTGTCTTCTCTCTGTCATCATTGGCGGTGCAAGCAAAAGGAGAGGCATTAACTTGGGTTTTTATATTTTGTTTACATTTTTATTATATTATAGATTCGGTGTGTTTATATTATGTTATCATATTTTAGTGTGTAAGTTTTTTTTAATATTCTAAATGTATCATATTTCTATGTTTTTTTATCAATTATGTTTCAATTAAAAACAAATAGGAAATATGATACGCATTATAAGTACATAAATTATATAGTCATAAAATTTATTATGCACTTATAATTTAAATATAAGCACCATCGTAGCTATAGAATTTATGATACACCGTATTCATGTTCTTTTTTAAAGAAAAAAATAATTAAAAAATAGAATGCGTTAGAATGTTAGAAGAAAATTCCATTTAAATTTTAATACTTTAAAAAATGAAAGCATGATTAAACTATTCACACATAATACTAAAAAAAAATAAGATAACATAATAAAAACGTAATACACATACATACACACAAATTACTCTTAGGAAAATGAAACCTTTTAAATTACTCTTAGGAAATGAAAACAAATAATTATGATTATCTTCGACAAAATTAGCATAAAAGTAGCTGAAAGTGAGAAACTAGGTTAATATTATTTGGTGAAACAAGTATCATATAGTTGAAAGTTGCAAAATAATAATTTAAAGCATGATTGATTATTGAATAAAATCTTAATATTAGTAATTACATATTTTTAGTAATTATAAATTCATACTTTTAAATTTATTTTAACATTTTAAAAATCTATTTTCTATATGTAATTAAAGTTTCCAGTAATATCAGTGTATAAATTATTCTTCATTATAATTTAATATAGTTATTATTTCTCAATGAAAAAGTAAATATTTTATTAAAAAAGGTAAATAATTAAAACAATAATAAGTGTAACAGTAAATCAATAATCTAAGAAAAATTAATAATAAATCAATGATCTAAAAATCCTAGCCTAAAGATTTGGACATTTTATTTAAGGACCCAAAAAGTAAAATATAAGCTAAAAGTTATTAAAAAAAATTATACTGTGAAACCGATGAAATAATATTATCACAATTACATCTAAAACTTTTAGCTATAATCTAGATGAAATGTTTTGTCGATATATAACAGTCATATTAAATTAAAATAAAAAAAATAAAGGATTGAGATAAAAACTTAATTAAAATTAAATTACATGTTTTTTTTATTTATATGCTTGTATCCTCTCTCACAGTTGCACAAGCAAACAAAACTAATGATTCAATTGCATTAGTTTTATTAATAATCACGTTTTCCCTCCTAATTTCTTTTATTTGCCTAGAGTCACTTATTAAAAAAAATTAGAAGAATAAGAATTAAATTGAAGGTTGTTTGCAATTATAACACAGGAGGGGAAAATGAGGAAGAAAGATATATAATTTAATTAAAATTAGATTTTGATACTAATTTATTATTATTTTTAATCTTAATTTAACTATTATAATTGTTTTTATTATTTCTTATGTGAATAATGCAATATATATATATATATATATATATATATATATATATATATATATATTAATCTGTAT
>Ga0209489_106961_pt1 | contig 17459 bp, 10 predicted proteins | sample SiratrowhiteBW_FD_187527 | JGI IMG/M metagenome (GOLD analysis project Ga0209489, IMG submission 187527) | Root nodule microbial communities of legume samples collected from California, USA - Siratro white BW (SPAdes) (version 2) | ecosystem: Host-associated > Plants > Roots > Nodule | place... | reverse complement strand
ATATATATATAGATATACTTCTTAATTTTAATTCAGAATATTTATTTTTTAGTTAGTAAATAAGTATGAACCATATCTTTATATTTAGAAAGTAATCATTAAATTCATATTTTTCATAATAATTATTTATGATAGAGATTATAAATATTAAGTAAGATATAATAATTTTATATTTTTCTTAATTATGATAAAATTCTTTTATTTTGACTAATTACTATAACAACAAATTTAATTTTTTAATAATAATATATAAATAAAATTTTGGGGAGGGGGGGTTGGGTGAGTGAGTGGGAACATAATTATCTCTTTTCTGTCTCACAGCATTCATATTATAATCATTTTATTTTACCAAATTTTTAATAGATAGAAAGAAATAAATATACATGAAAAGAAAATTAAAAAAAAATAACTTCTGAAATTACCAAAATATAATTTAATTAATGATGTGTCATCATAAAGCTTTCTATTACTATAATAGATTTACATATCTTTTCCAAATATTTTTAAAATATATTAACCTTTCAGGTCAATGTAATATTTAATATTAGTACATTATTCTACAATATATAACCTAATAATTAATACAATTTAATATTAATATATTTTTTAATCAAATATTTAATATTTAAAACTTTTACACTCATTTAAGTTTTAAACTGTTTAAAATTAACATTCGACTAAATTACAATGATATCCTTTAATTTTTTTTAATTATAATTCCATCTTTTTTTCATTATTAAAATAATGCATTAATTAATATTTAGAAGGGAATAGTTTATGCAGAATTTAAAAAATAAAAATAAAATCTTTAATATAATATGCCTAAACCTCGTGTAATTTATTTTTAGTATTAATATATACAATATTATATACATGAACTAAGTTTAAAAAAATAAATTTCAATTTAATAATATATTTTATATAGAGAGATTCTGACTAAAATTTATTTATATACTAAACACTTATTGTAATAACTAAATTAATAAATATATTATATTAATAAATACAATAATTAATATTAATAAATACAAAAAAAAATAATAATGTTAAGTGTCATGTTAACGTTTTATGAAATAAACATCATTATTATGAATTATTTAATTTTAAAATATAAATAAATTCAATTATAAATAATGAATTTTTATCAATAGAAATTTAAGACATGCTATGTAAAAAATTCACAATAACTCATATTTTACACAATGAGTTATAATCTCAACATTATAATGAATATTATAAAAATATAAGTTTCATTCAATAATTATAATATATTTAAATATCTTATATATATTATTAATTCAAAATAGAGAATTAATTAAAATAAATATAAAATATTTTTTATTAAAAAAGACTGTAGACAAATAATGTAAAATAGTTTTACTCTATCATTCGATTGTAAACTATATATAATAAGTTTTTTTACTTATGTAAATTACTATAAAACCTTATGTTTAGTTAGTGATTAAGAACATAACTTTTAAAACCTTATTGTATAGAAAGAAAAAAAAAATAGATGTAATTTATATTTTTTAGGTTTAAAGGTTTTTTTTTATCTATTTATCATGATTAATTTTTCAGACAATGCATTTTAAATGTTTTTAATTTATAATTATTGTATAAATAAGTAAAGCTTATCCAATGAAATAGATTGATAATAACATAACATATGACGCTGTGTCATAGAAATTGTTCCTGACAATAGAATTGACACATCATATAAAATTAACACATGATATCAAATGTTTTCCTTGTTATACTAAACTTGTTTAATGATATATATCTAGAGGTCACAGATCATTGAGAAAAGTTTCACCCTTCTGAAGATAAAGATAAAAGAGAGGAGGTGGAGAAATGGCAGTAAGCAGCAGCAGTTCAGATGGCATAACAGCAGCATCTCGGTTGGAAGAATCTGATAAGGGAAGAGAAAAGAGAAGATGGTGCAACAAAGTGTTGGACATGGAAGAGGCCAAGCACCAGCTCTTGTTTTCTCTTCCAATGATTCTTACCAACATGTTCTATTACTTGATCACTTTGGTTTCTGTCATGCTGGTAGGTCACCTTGGAGAGCTTGAGCTTGCTGGTGCTACTCTTGCAAACTCATGGTTCAGTGTCACTGGTGTGGCTGTCATGGTAATTCATTTCTTCATACCCCTCATTGCCTTTCTTTTCCTTTAGATTGAGATTCAGAAGATAAACGAATCTGTAGTATGATAAAGTGTTTTTCAGTTATCAATGTAAGGACTTTTTTCACACTGGAGTATTGTGTTCTTATGTAGCTTCTAAATATCTGCTTAATCTTAGACCACAGATTGTATGTGAGAAACTTTTCAATGTAAACAGTAATTGTTCTTGTTCTGCTAACTGTCTCACCTACTACAATAAATGTTATCAAACAAATCTGGTACTGGACCAACTGTTTTTAATGTTTCATAAACATCCCTTTCAGCAGTACAAGAAGTCTCCACTGTCTTTTTTGACTTCGGTGCACGTTTCACCATGTGTAGAATAATAAAATTTTGTCTACAAACTTCACGCAATAGAATCAGAGAAGATAGTATTGCTTTATTACACTTACACAATGAGTTGATACTAAATTTAAAGTAATACCTCTTGACTTTCCAATTACAATATTAAATGGACATAAAGCCAAATCCCCTTTAAATGCTCAATGGTCACATAAAAATAATCCATATATAAACAAGAATAATGTTCATGTTTGGTAACTTGCACCCCTTCATCTAGTAACACTTTATTTTGAATTATTATTATTTAACTCTTGGTTCATACCCTTTATTCTGGTCTTAGGTTGGTTTGAGTGGGGCACTGGAAACATTGTGTGGGCAAGGATTTGGTGCAAAGGAATACCATATACTGGGAATTTACCTACAAGCCTCATGCATCATATCTCTCATTTTTTCCATCATTATATCCATTATTTGGTTCTATACAGAACCAATCCTAGTGTTGCTTCACCAATCTCATAACATTGCAAGAACGGCTGCTCTTTATATGAGGTTTTTTATCCCGGGATTGTTTGCATATAGCTTCTTGCAAAACATCTTGAGGTTTCTTCAGACACAATCTGTAGTGATGCCATTGGTTGTACTCTCAGCTCTTCCATTGTTTGTTCATATTGGCATTGCATATGGCTTGGTTCAAGGGTCTGGTCTCAGTTTCACTGGTGCACCACTATTTCACTATGGATATCAATGCTGTTACTAGCCTTGTATGTAATGTATGCCAAGAATTTCAAGCAGACATGGCAAGGATTTTCAATGCATTCATTCCATTACGTACTTACAAACATGAAACTAGCTCTCCCCTCTGCAGCAATGGTTTGGTATGACTCACTAACGACCTTTAACTTTTGTTGCCCTTCAATTATTAATCTTATATAAGATTCTTGTAACTATCTGTTGTTTATGATATGCAAGTTTGGAGTATTGGGCTTTTGAAGTTTTGGTTTTCTTAGCTGGACTTATGCCTGACTCACAGATAACAACTTCATTGATTGCAATTTGGTAAGGTTCAAATGGCTTTATATTTCTACTCCTAAGGTTCATGTAATTTAATATTGTTAATCTTCAAAAACTCTTCAGTACAAATACGGAATTCATTGCCTACATGATCACTTATGGTCTCAGTGCAGCTGCAAGGTTAGTTGGTTAAATACATTCCCTATTCTTGCATTGTTTCACCTCTTTTCTAATACATGTATTGAAAAAATGAACTTTAATTTTAATAGCACAAGGGTATCCAATGAATTGGGGGCAGGCAACCCTGAACGAGCCAAACATGCTATGAATGTCACTCTCAAGCTCTCTCTCCTCCTTGGATTCTGTTTTGTTTTGGCACTTGGATTTGGTCATAATATCTGGATTCAGTTTTTCAGTGATAGTTCTATTATCAAAGAGCAGTTTTCATCAGTGACACCTTTGCTTTCTCTCTCCATATTACTAGATGCCATCCAAGGTGTCTTGTCAGGTTTGAATTCCTCATTACTTTGAACATGCTATCATTGCACCTTTAACATTAACTAGAAATTCTTAAGAGGTAAATTGTGCTTAATGCTGCAGGGGTGGCCAGAGGATGTGGATGGCAGCAGTTGGCTGTTTACATTAACCTTGCAACCTTTTATCTTATTGGTCTGCCAATTTCATGTCTCCTAGGCTTTAAGACCAATTTGCAGTATAAGGTAAATAAAATATTTAATGCACATTCTGGTGATGTTTGTTCTTAAGTGAAAAAAATCATCTTGATTCTGATAAGCAGTTTGCCTTCACTAGTTTTTCTAACATATTTGTCTTGACTTTGCTTTATGATATAGGGTCTATGGATTGGTCTGATTTGTGGAATGCTGTGTCAGTCTGTGACTCTCTTCATTTTCATAAAGCGTGCCAAATGGTCTAAATTGGATCTTTCCCACGAAGACAAAGAGAAAGACCATCCTCTTCTTATTTAAACTTCTGCCAAAATGACATTGAATTTATGACAAAGAAAAAATTCACATTCTATTTGTAAAAGATGATCACTCACGGGTTAGAATGAACATAGCCAAGAAATTAGAACATTAGCGTTAATTCCAAAAGAGTTTGAACTAAAATAATTGTTTTTATGAAATCTAATCTTCAACTTCTCTAAATATGCTTGAATTGTTTGATTTGTGGGTGAAATTATGTGATGAATTCTTTTACCAGGACAAAAGATATAAGATATATTCAGTTTCAATGAGTCATCAATAAATTCATATAACAGATTATAACACTATCTTAACAAAAATAATCTTAATCTAATCAATTTATGAGTAATTTTTTTTCTTATATTACTTTTACTTCTTTCAACTTAATATGAAACTCTAACTTACACTTGAGTCTAAAGCAAGACTACAGTACTTAATCACTCTGTTATCACCTAATTGGAAAAATTAATAAACAAGAGCCTAAATAAAGAATTTTGGTTAGTCCAACGTACAAAACAATATCCCAACCAGCTTGTTCAACAAATATAATAATTTTATTACAAATACATAAATTTTTAATTACTGTCGTAACGTTTTTTATATAAATATCACTGTAAATAAAATAACTTGAATTTATGATATAAAAAATCAATAAATGGATTAATTGTAATTGAAACTAAAATCAAAACTGGTACACTTCAATAAACCATTTTTCAGCATATCACACTCCCACTCACATTTCACCTTCTCGCACTTCACACTAGATCTTCTAATTTTTGCCTTCACAATTCAATCTACTCCCAACAGAATGTTGTTCTCGGTGAAGTAAAGAAATTAGGATTCTGAATGCAGTGGAACATTTAGGTTTTTATGAAGGGAAGGGATTAATATTTAGGTTTTTACAATAAAATGGAATATAGAAATCAATTTTAGTACAATGCTCAAGCTCTGAATTCTCTGGTGATCCGTTTTTTCAATTTTTCATTATGGCATTAACACTGCTCTCGTCATTTATGTGCACCACTTCACCAAGGTTCTCTAGTTCCTCGCCAGAAGAGCATTTCAAAGGTTTAAGGAGGTTCGATTTCATTTCGTTTTCTATCAAAACCCTAGTTATTGTTATATGTTGCTTCTGGATTTTAATTGGCTTATGATAATTTGATTTAGCTTACCTTAGATAGCTTACCTTTGATTTATGCTATTAGTTTTTGTAATAGCATAACCTAATTCTTCCCTTTTCTCCCTTGCATAACCTAGTTCTTCCCTTTTCTCCCTTATTAGTTTATTCCCTTTCTAAAAAGTTTATTGTACTGGTCAGAGTAATTCGTGGATGGATCACCTAAGTCATCAAGGACACGATGACACTATATTTAGGGTTCCAACTCAACATTGGCAATTTGACACAAGTGTTATGCATGTCCTTGGACTTAACCTTGTGTTTCAAATATATTTTAGCTTGTCTTTCTGCAGTTAAAAATATATTTTGTTTATGGGGTTAGATAGCAACGATTTCTTTACTTGAATATTTAAAGAGTGATGCTAGAAATGCAGTTGTTTAGCACGAAAAAAGGTGTTAAGAAGATTATGAAAATAAGAATATAAAGAAGTTGATTTGGGGGACAAAACCACCTGATGACTGATGATTTTCTCTAGAAGCAAAACTAGTTGGATATGAGACCTAGAGCTACTATTTAAAATATCTCTTTTCTCTTATCTTAAGTTTACGTTTTCTGATATTATTTTAAAGAGAAGTCAATTTAAATTCAATTTTATTTATAAAAAATATCACTCAGGGACTGGAATGAACATGACCAAGAGATTAGAATATTGCGTTAATTCTTAAGAAGTTTGAACTAAAAAAAATGTTTTTATGAAATCTAATCTTCAACCCCTCTAAATATGCTTGAATTGATGGATTTGGGTGAAATACTTATTGTAATAACTAAATTAATAAATATATTATATTAATAAATACAATAATTAAAATTAGTAAATACAATAATTAATATTAACAAATACAAAAAAATAATAATGTTAAGCGTCATGTTAAAGTTTTATGAAATAAACATCATTATATTAATTATTTATTTTAAAATATAAATAAATTCAATTACAGATAATGAATTTTTATCAATAGAAATTTAATACATGCTATGTAAAAAAATCACAATAACTCATATTTTGCACAATGAGTTACAATCTCGACATTATAAAAATTAAGTTTCAATCAATAATTATAATATATTTAAATATCTATATATATTATATAAATTAAAAATATAGAATTAATTAAAATAAATATAAAATAATTTTTTTATTAAAAAAGACTGTAGACTAATAATACAAAATAGTTTTACACTATCATTCGATTGTAAACTATATATAATAAGGTTTTTTCACTTATGTAAATTACTCTAAAACCTTGTGTTTAGTTAGTGATTAACAAGATAACTGTTAAAATCTTATTTTATAGAAAAAGAAAAAGAAAAAGAAAATTTAGATGTAATTTATATTTCTTAGGTTTAAAAGTTCTTTTTATCTATTTATCATGATAATTTTTTCAGTCCATGCATTTTAAATGTTTTCAATTTATAATTATTGTATAAATAAGTAAAGCTTATCCAACGAAATAGATTTATAATAACATAACATATTAGACTGTGTCATATATTATGAGGCTGTGTTTTATTCCTGACAATAGAATTGACACATCATATAAAAGTAACTCACATGATATCAAATGTTTTCCTTGTTATACTAAACTTGTTTGCTGATATACATCTAGAGGTCACAGCTCATTGAGAAAAGCTTCACCCTTCTGAAGAGAGGAGGGAGAGAAGATGACAGCAAGCAGCAGTTCAGATGGCAGAACAGCAGCAACTCTTTTGGAAGAATCTGAGAAGGAAAGAGAAAACAGAAGATGGTGCAACAAAGTGTTGGACATGGAAGAGGCCAAGCACCAACTCTTGTTTTCTCTTCCAATGATTCTTACCAACATGTTCTATTACTTGATCACTTTGGTTTCTGTCATGCTGGTTGGTCACCTTGGAGAGCTTGAGCTTGCTGGTGCTACTCTTGCAAACTCATGGTTCAGTGTCACTGGTGTGGCTGTCATGGTACTTCATTCCTTTCTACCCCTCATTGCCTTTCTTTTCCTTTAGATTGAGATTCAGAAGATAAACGAATCTGTAGTATGATAAATTGTTTTTCAGTTATCAATGTAAGGACTTTTTTCACACTGGAGTATTGTGTTCTTATGTAGCTTCTAAATATCTGCTTAATCTTAGACCACAGATTGTATGTGAGAAACTTTTCAATGTAAACAGTAATTGTTCTTGTTCTGCTAACTGTCTCACCGACTACAATAAATGTTATCAAACAAACAAACGAGGTACTTAACCAACTGTTTTTAATGTTTCATAAACATCCCTTTCAGCAGTACAAGAAGTCTTCACTGTCTTTTTAGACTTCAGTGCACGTTTCACCATGTGTAGAATAATCAAATTTTGTATAGTGATAGGTTGTTAAAAACTTCACGCATACTAAAGCATTATTTCATCATCTCATTTTTACTTTTTTTATTATCTCATGTTTTTCTTACTTTCTTTACTCTTTTAGGATATGCTTGATGAATTTAAAAGAGTAGAAAGAATAAATTTGAAATGAAAGTAAAGTGAGATTATTTAAATTAAGAGAAAGATAATGAGAATAAAAAAAAAATTGTAAGGAATCTGATGAGTGTATTGATAATTTATTTATTTTTAATTAATGAAATTGTAAAATTAAAATTTTGTTTTTATAGTTAAAATTAATTTAAATAAAATATAATTAATTATTTATATAGATTCATTATTATTATTATTGTTTTATAAATTTATTTTTATTATTTTTATTATTATTTTATTCACTTACTGAAAACATAGGCACTTCCTACGTATAGGAAACAAACACTAAAATACTGATAACAGTATATTGGTAAAAACAGAAACAGAAAACTGAAAACCTGAACAACAGAGCTGAACAAAAACCCAAAGCAACAGAGCTGATAAACCTGTATCTTAACACTATAGGAATCAGAGAAGATTGTATTGCTTTATTACACTTACACAATGAGTTGATACTAAATTTAAAGTAATACCTCTTGACTTTCCAATTACAATATTAAATGGACATAAAGCCAAATCCCCTTTAAATGCTCAATGGTCACATAACAAAAATAGTACATATATAAACAAGAATAATGTTCATGTTTGGTAACTTGCACTCCTTCATCTAGTAACACTTTATTTTGAATTATTATTATTTAACTCTTGGTTCATACCATTTATTCTGGTCTTAGGTTGGTTTGAGTGGGGCACTGGAAACATTGTGTGGGCAAGGATTTGGTGCAAAGGAATACCATATACTGGGAATTTACCTACAAGCCTCATGCATCATATCTCTCATTTTTTCCATCATTATATCCATTATTTGGTTCTATACAGAACCAATCCTAGTGTTGCTTCACCAATCTCGTGACATTGCAAGAACGGCTGCTCTTTATATGAGGTTTTTTATCCCGGGATTGTTTGCATATAGCTTCTTGCAAAACATCTTGAGGTTTCTTCAGACACAATCTGTAGTAATGCCATTGGTTGTACTCTCAGCTCTTCCATTCTTTGTTCATATTGGCATTGCATATGGCTTGGTTCAAGGGTCTGGTCTCAGTTTCACTGGTGCACCACTTGCAGCTTCTATTTCACTATGGATATCAATGCTGTTACTAGCCTTGTATGTACTGTATGCCAAGAATTTCAAGCGGACATGGCAAGGATTTTCAATGGATTCATTCCATTACGTACTTACAAACATGAAACTAGCTCTCCCCTCTGCAGCAATGGTTTGGTATGACTCACTAACGACCTTTAACTTTTGTTGCCCTTCAACTATTAATCTTATATAAGATTCTTCTAACTATCTGTTGTTTATGATATGCAAGTTTGGAGTATTGGGCTTTTGAAGTTTTGGTTTTCTTAGCTGGACTTTTGCCTGACTCACAGATAACAACTTCATTGATTGCAATTTGGTAAGGTTCTAATGGCTTTATATTTCTATTCCTAAGGTTCATGTAATTTAATATTGTTAATCTTCAAAAACTCTACAGTACAAATACGGAATTCATTGCCTACATGATCACTTATGGTCTCAGTGCAGCTGCAAGGTTAGTTGGTTGAATACATTCCCTATACTTGCATTGTTTCACATATTTCTAATACATGTATTGAAAAATTGAACTTTAATTTTAATAGCACAAGGGTATCCAATGAATTGGGAGCAGGCAACCCTGAACGAGCTAAACATGCAATGAATGTGACTCTGAAGCTCTCTCTCCTCCTTGGATTCTGTTTTGTTTTGGCACTTGGATTTGGTCATAATATCTGGATTCAGTTTTTCAGTGAAAGTTCTATTATCAAAGAGCAGTTTGCATCAGTGACACCTTTGCTTGCTCTTTCCATATTACTAGATGCCATCCAAGGTGTCTTGTCAGGTTTGAACTCCTCATTACTTTGAACCTGCTATCATTTGACCTTGAACATTAACTAAAAGTTCTTCAGAGGTAACTTGTGTTTAATGCTGCAGGGGTGACCAGAGGATGTGGCTGGCAGCACTTGGCTGTTTACATTAACCTTGCAACTTTCTATCTTATTGGTCTGCCAATTTCATGTTTCCTAGGCTTTAAGACCAGCTTGCAGTATAAGGTAAATAAAACATTTAATGCACATTCTGGTTATGTATGTTTGTTCTTATATAAAAAAGAATCATCTTGATTCTGAGAAGCAGTTTGCCTTCACTAGTTTTTCTAACATATTTGTCTTGACTTTGCTTTATGATACAGGGTTTATGGATTGGTCTGATCTGTGGAATGCTTTGTCAGTCTGTGACTCTCTTCATTTTCATAAGGCGTGCAAATGGTCTAAATTGGATCTTTCCCACGAAGACAGAGAGAAAGACCATCCTCTTCTTATCTAAACTTTTGCCAAACTGACACTGAATTTATGAAAAGGAAAAAGTTCATATTTTATTTGTAAAAGATGATGACTCATGGGTTGGAATAAGCATAGCCAAGAGATTAGAACATTAGCGTTAATTCCAAAGGAGTTTGGACTAAAATAAATATGTTTTTATGAAATCTAATCTTCAACCCCTCTAAATATGCTTGAATTGTTTGATTTGGGTGAAATTATGTGATGAATTCTTTTATCCTATAGGAGCTATTCAGCTCAACGAGTCATCAACAAATTCATATAACAAATTATAACACTATTTTAACAAAAAAAGTAATCTTAATCTAATCAATTTATGAGTATTTTTTTTCATATATTACTCTTACTTCTTTCAACTTAATATGAAACTCTAACTTACACTTTTGAGTGTAAAACTAGACTCCAATACTTAATCATTCTCATAATAATTGTTATCACCTAATTCGAAAAATTAATAAACAAGAGGTTAAATAAAGAATTTTGGTTAGTCGAACATACAAAACAATATCCCAACCAGCTTGTTCAACCAAATATAATAATTTTATTACAATCTAAGTTCTCATATGGACAAGTTGAGATTGGAGGCAGAATCAGACAAAAGACTAACATACTCGTGAAGAATATTCTGATAATGGATACTAAACTCAGGACGAATTCTTCATGCACCTCGTCCTACTACCTCCATACCACATATAAAAAATCTATTATATCCTTGTTTAAAATTTTGTAAAAGTCAACATTACTCTCCACCTCCTTCACTTCTTGATAAAATTAATATTTTATAAATGGGGTAACTACATCATATATATTTGATTGGATGGAGTGGAATCTCGATTATATTTGATTTTGAAATATAAATCGGATGATACCACATCTAATTTACTTTTTAAATATATATATATATATATTTTAAAAATAAATCGGATGAGGTGTCATCCGGTTTATATTTCAAAAATATAAAATGTAGACTGGATGACACCTAATTTGGTTTACATTTTTTAAAAATGGGATGGAATCCTGTTTACATTTGATTTTGAAATGTAAACCGAATGACACCTCATCCGATTTACATTTTTTGTAAGTAAATCGGATGACATCTTATTCGGTTTTTTTTTTTTTAAATATAAACCGGACACTTTATTTTAAAATGTAAACTAAATTGCACCTCATTCGGTTTACATTTTTTTTAAATGCCCATTTTGGTTGTTTCCATAAAGTCAATATTGGATTTTAAAGTTTTATGGAGGTGCAGGAAGAATTTGTCTAGACTCAGTACAAACACACGATCCGCTTGAAACTTTGAAAGCCCAAACACAAATTATTTCTCATATTTTTTTTATGACTAAACACAATATTTGTGAATCTTTAAGGCTTTGTTTGGTTGGGGGAGTAGATTTGTGGTAATGGATTTGAAGGGATTTGAGTGGATTGTGTGTGGAAAGTAAGGTTGTTAAGATTAATGGATAAATAGTAAGATTTGAAGAGTGTTGAGGGGAATGATTATGAAAGTTTGGGAATGATTTGATAGATGTTATAGATTTGTTTTAATTTTTTTAATTGATATATTTCTGAAATTACTAACTGACCCTTGTGGAATAAGATGGTAAAAAATTTAAAATGAATTGGATGAAATTAACTTTAATATAAAAATTGAATCAACTTAACTAGATATTTTTCAAGTAGGCTGGTAATGATTTTATCTAACCGAACCCCTGAACATCCTTATTTTTGTGTTTTAATAATTTTACATTTAAAAAAATTATTTTTAAGATGAATAAAAAAATATTTAAATAACATCTTCTCTCCTTAATTTCATCATAAATATTGAATCAAATAAGGAGACAAAAACATATGTTTTCCTTATTTTCTTCAATTAAACATTAAATAAACATGTTTTGGTGGATGAAAAAAAAAAGAATAAACAGAAAACAAAATATCATGTATAATGTATTTTTATTGTTTCTTTTATAAAGTAAACAAATTTTATTGATTTAATTATTTTAAGTCAATAATATAATTATGAATGGATAGATTGTATTAAGTATGGGTAGATTAAAGGAAGATTAATTATATTATAACTATTTTGGAAAAAAGAAAAGTATTATGAATGAAAAAAATATATAATTATTAGAATCAATTATTTGAAAAATTATGATTCAATTAAAAAATGTATAAATCAGCTTAATTTTCATATATAATATATATATTATTACAATAAGTATTCATTAATGTTATTATATATATATATATATATATTATTACAATAAATATTCATTAATGCTAATAATTGTTTCTTGTTTATAATTTATATCTTTCTTTATATTTTTCTAATTAATTTAGTATGATAAAATTAATTAAAAAAGAATTAATGCTAAAGTGCACATGGCAAACCTTAAACCCACTTAAAGAGATATTTTGTAATTTCTAAAGTTATGACGTACTTATAAGGATATTTCTTAATTTTCATCCAGTAAGTACCATTTAGATCCTCCTAAATCTCTTAACATCTCGTCCTACAAATCCCTCCTAATCCATTCTCTCAAATTAGGTCAACCAAACAGAATTTATTCACCACAATCCATCATCTTCTACAATAAATTTACTCAAATTTATTGAACCAAACAGGCACTAACAAGTAGGTTTAAGAAATTATCTGTGATAAAGTAATCTTTGGCCATATTTTTGTAAAATTACCAATCATTGAAGTGGTTCCTCATCAAACACATACACACATGGATAGCATAGAGCGGATGAAACAGGAGACAGAGAAGATGGAAGAAGGTCCCAGTTCAGATAGCACAGCAACACCTCTATTAAGGGTAACTGATGATGGAGAAGAAAACACAAGACCCCAAGTTTGGGGGTGGTTGAATAGAGTGTTGGACATGGAAGAGACCAAGCATCAAATCTTGTTTTCACTTCCAATGATTCTTACTAACATATTCTATTACTTGATCACTTCGGTTTCTGTCATGCTAGCAGGTCACCTTGGAGAGCTTCAGCTTGCTGGTGCTACTCTTGCAAACTCATGGTTCAATGTCACTGGCTCTGCAGTCATGGTAATTCCTCTCTCTCTTCTCAAAAGCCTTTCTTGCAATATAATAAACAACCATTTTTTAACAAAACTTTTGTTTTTAACCTCTTTATTTATGCACTTAGTTCGTAGAATAGAAGAATCATGCTAGTAGATATGACAAGCATTTCAATTTCAGCAGTTGCTGTGAGGAGAGTTTCACAAATCACTATAAATTGTCTCATAGCTTGTTGTACTAAATGCAATTAAAGTAAATGTTGTTACTAGATTAAACTCCTTCATCGTACCTTTATTCTATTCGTAGATTGGTTTGAGTGGGGCATTGGAAACACTGTGTGGGCAAGGATTTGGTGCAAAGGAATACCAAGTGTTGGGAATTTACCTACAGGCCTCTTGCATCATATCTCTTACGTTTTCCATCATTGTATCCATTATCTGGTTCTATACAGAACCTGTCCTAGTGTTTCTTCATCAATCTCAGGACATTGCAAGAACAACTGCTCTTTATATGAAGTTTTTGATCCCAGGACTATTGGCATATAGCTTCTTGCAAAATATCCTGAGGTTTCTGCAGACACAATCTGTGGTAATGCCATTGGTTGTACTTTCAGCACTTCCATTGTTGGTTCATATTGGTATTGCATATGCCTTGGTCCAGTGGTCAGGTCTGAGTTTTACTGGTGCACCAGTTGCAGCTTCTATTTCACAATGGATATCAATGCTATTATTGGCCTTTTATGTCATGTATGCTAAGAAGTTCAAGAAGACATGGCAAGGGTTTTCAACTCATTCATTCCATTACGTATTAACAAACATTAAACTGGCCCTGCCCTCTGCTGCAATGGTATGGTACGAGTCACTAACAACCCTTCACTTTACTAGTCCTTTTCACTATTAATCTTTGCTAAATGAGGAGAAGTAGCCTAATTTGCTGAAGATAAACGATATAGCTTGTATATTGAAACACTTTCTGCAGTTCAAATTATGAGAATGTTATTGGAATTTAATGCAATAATCTAAGTTCCTTAATTATATCATCACACTATCTGTTGTTTATGCTATGCAAGTTTGGAGTACTGGGCTTTTGAAGTTCTGGTTTTCTTGGGTGGCTTATTGCCCAACTCACAGATAACAACTTCGTTGGTTGCAATATGGTATAATTCCAATAGCTTTATTCTTTTGTTCCTCCAAAACAACTCAAAAGATTCATATAATTTATTATTGTCATAATCTTCAAAAAAATCTGCAGTTTAAACACACAATTCATTGCATACATGATCCCTATTGGTCTCGGAGCGGCTGCAAGGTTAGTTGGTTGAACACATTCTTCTTTGCTTGCATTGTCACATGTGTTCTGAATCAACATTATAGTACATGAATTTAAGAGTTGAAATTCAACTTATACAGCACAAGGGTATCCAATGAACTGGGAGCAGGCAACCCGGAAGGAGCTAAACATGCAATGAATGTCACTGTCAAGCTCTCTTTCCTCCTTAGTTTCTGCTTTGCTTTGGCACTTGGATTTGGACATAATATCTGGATTCAGCTTTTCAGTGATAGTTCTAAAATTAAAGATGAGTTCACTTCAGTGACACCCTTGCTTGCCATTTCCATAGTACTAGATGCTGTCCAAGGTGTCATGCAAGGTTTGAATTTCTTAAATTGTACTAACATCTTTGATGTTTGAAAGAACTATGTATCTGAAAAGTTGTTGTAAAAGTTAGAAAACAAAGAAATTATATGAAATCTGAAAAAACATCAAATTCTTAGGTGAAAATTGTGTTTGATACTACAGGAGCAGCCAGAGGATGTGGCCTGCAACACTCCACTGCATATATTAATCTTGCAACTTTTTATCTTGTCGGTTTGCCAATATCATGTTTCCTGGGATTTAAGACCAATTTGCAGTATAAGGTAAATAAAATATTTATTACACATTCTTTCTGATTCATTTTGTTCTGATATCTTGAAGAATCATCTTGATTCTAGAGACTTTTTTCATTCATAAGTTTTATTGTTGTTCTTGTATTAAAATCTATAGGGTTTATGGATTGGCCTCATTTGCGGGCTGCTATGTCAAGTTGGAACACTCTTCCTTTTCTTAAGGCGTGCCAAATGGACCAAACTGGATCTTCTTAGAGACAAAGATGAAGGCCCTCATCCTCTTGTTTAATTCATTGTCTTCCAAACTGGCACTGAATTTATGAAGAAAAGATTATCACAAAATGGGGTGAACTTGATTTTGGTAAAACGTTTCTTGCTTATACTCATTTTGAGAATACTATAAACTAAGCAACTAAGAAATTCTGCCTCTAAAAAGTCACTTGATTGACGAGAGAATAATTTCTCACATAAAGAATTGGAACCTCTATTTTCTTTCCCTGCATTCTTCATTCGGAAACTCTACTCTACACAAGACTTTTAACAATGGTTAAAAAAACTTTTAAAAATAGTTATGGAGTCATAGTTAATAAGAACATGTAAGTTCTATAGTTCAACAATGATTTAAATCTCATTATTAAATAGCATTTTAACAACGATTTTATTCAAGATCGCAGCCGTAAGGAAACTCAATAAAGACAAATTAGTCATCGAAATAAAAAACAAATTTTTAAGTCATGAAAACAATGATGACTCTGGCTAAAATCATTGTTAAAACTCTCAAAAGAACGGTTAGGCAACAATTACTTTTAATCTAAAAATTGATCTAACAAGGAAGAACTTAAAATGAAATCATGAAAATTCACCCATCATAACGACATCATTACTTAGCAACAATCCTTTAGAAAAAAAATATTAAAAAAGTATATAGACAATAGTGATTACAATTTTTTTTAGGAAATTAAAAAGAATATTTATGTTAATAACTAATCTGCCAATGAATAATTGAGGGAAAGAAAAAAGGGAACGGTACATATTCATCATGCATATTATTTAGTGGTGGGTGATGACAGAGAAAAAGGATCCACAACAAAGAAAGAACAAGAAAAAAGAAAAAAAAAAAAAAGAAAAAAAAAAAAAAAAAAAAACTAATGGTATTAATTTACTCCAATTTATAGAGAGAGAAACCACAATAACACATTCACCAATCTAATTATTTTCATGTCAAAAAATAGAACGCTTCCATTAGCCTCATTCACGACCACAACATTAAGGTTCACTGAAAACCCAATTAAGCACACCCCACATGTTATTAAGGTTGTCGTTTTTTCTCTCTTGGTTTTAGCAAATCAACCTTTACACAAACAATTGACACAACGAAAATGAGTTCCAAAGAAGTTGCATTGATCCTCTTGGTTGCCACCATGTTCATGGCGAGCCATGGTCGTCGTGTAACTGTTCTTAGACACGATGCTTCTGTAGGGAACATGAAGGAGGACATTGAAGACGCGGGAAATGGTATGTCTCTGCATGTGATCCGACGTGAAAATGAGAATAACGGTAACAATGATGAAACATCAAAAAAACATTGTTATGCAAAGTGCATTGCAGGTTGCGTCAACCCTACTGACTCTAAAGCTGAGAATCTCTGTGCTAAGATGTGCCAAAATCAGTGCCATCTTTGAAACCCATCAATACACAATCTTATGAGAGTTTCAGTTTTCACCTCGTCAGTTTTCTATGTATCTATCGTTTCTCCATTTGATTTGTTTTTTTAATATTCTGGTTTATTACAAGGGTTTGTGTTATAGATAATGTGGGCGACTTTGTATAGATGTCTTAAATATTCAAATGTGAGTTTAAATTTCACATTTTAGATGAATTGAATAAAATTTTAAATTGAAAGTGTTTATATTTTTTTATATGTTTAGTCTAATAGTTAACTTTTATGATATTTTTCTCTCGAATTCTCAGCAAGGTTTATGTGAATGGTTGTAACCTCTAATGTCTTCTTGTTCCTTCAATCTAAGAGAGCATGGTATTTTTTTTTTTTTTTTTTTTT
>Ga0209489_106960_pt1 | contig 17466 bp, 3 predicted proteins | sample SiratrowhiteBW_FD_187527 | JGI IMG/M metagenome (GOLD analysis project Ga0209489, IMG submission 187527) | Root nodule microbial communities of legume samples collected from California, USA - Siratro white BW (SPAdes) (version 2) | ecosystem: Host-associated > Plants > Roots > Nodule | place: USA... | reverse complement strand
AAAAAAAAAAAATAAAAATATATATATATATATATATATATATATATATATATATAATAGACCTAGAAAATACAAGAAAGAAAAACTAGATATGTAAATAGTCTATTGAAACACACACCAAAGACACAGACGGTTAAAATTATATGGTTTACTTTAAAACACACTAGATGATAAACATATATAAAACACAAAATAGAGAGCCTATATAAGACCAATCGATTTATCTAATACACATTAAATCGTTTGTCCTGAAACTAGACGATAGCTAACATCACACCTTACACCATCTACCAGAATTTTGAGATATACTTCTTTTATGATTCTCATAAAAAGCATTGGAGAAAGGATATTGAAGAAAGTGTTACTGCTGCTGTAAGTGTATGCACGTATCATAAAAGTTGTGATTTGCGAATCACTCTAACTCGATCTCCTCCAAATCTGGGGAAGCTTTTGGCATTTGCTCTCTGCTCTTTCCCCACAGCACGCAGTACAGTCCAATAACCAAAGCGATGCTACCTAAAAGGCTGCTCAAACATCAACAGCAACTACAGAATTAATTAATTAATAGCTACATAACAAAGTGCAATTAAAGAAGAAACAAAATTGAATAGCTATACGTAATGCAGAAAATATAACTATAGAATATATTTAACAAAATAGAAAACGTGTGTATTACTTAAAACATATTTAATACTTTTTAATTAAGGAAAAATATTCTATAAAAGAATATATTTTGGAATCAGATACATTCCTGAGCTGCATACATCTGTCACTTACATTCTTTTCAGGCCTTCTCAAACCCTGCTGCTCTTAATTAAGCATAATTTAGAGAAGCAAAATTAGTTACCATTGTCCATTGAAGAGCTTCTTCTACCTATAATAACCTTTTGCTTCTTTTTGTGACTTCGAATATTTTCAAACAATAGGTAATGAAGTTCATATAGTGTTTCTAGATTGTTCAGTTGAGGAAAAAATTGACGGAGTCGTTTTAAAGTATAATAAAGTAAAAACAAAATGGAATTATTAGAAAGTGTTAAAATGTTATATGTAAGAAAACTTTTACAACTACTGAAAATAGTTCAGAAGAAGTTATGCTTACCTTACCCCCTCCCCCCGATCAATAAATAATGTTTTGCTTTTTCTTTCCCTTTTTGCTCAAAAATACTTTTCATTTTTTTCCCTATTTTTCAATTTCTTCGTTATTGGGAGGCTGTATTCGAGTGTGAAACTATCATTTTAGTAAATGTGTGAAACACATGGGAAAGGAAAAGAGAAATAAAAAGGTAGTAAAAGTTGGGATGAGGGTGGTGATTGATGATGAATAACCTTCCCAAAGTTATTATCTCGCCCAAGATCAATGCGGAGGAGAAGATGGTCATTATGAGAGACAGTGGTGTTGCCATGGCCAGAAACACAGGTCCTTTCTTCTCTATAACCCATGCTTGTAAGTAATATGTTACACCAGTCACCATAATTCCCTACCACAATAAATTAATTCCAAAATTAGTCATCAGTTCAGAAACAACAAACTAAACATGCCTGAGTATTAGTAAATATATTTATAGAGATTTTACTAAACTTGCTAATATTACATAGAAATAACATTTCATCAATGTAATTATGTGAAGATATAGAGGATTTACACAATACAAAACAGCAAGGAGTCTGACATTCCACCCCAATTTCCATTGCTCAATGTCTCTTTCTACTGCCAAGGCAATGCCCAAAGACTGAATGGAGCTTAAGAAACACTGAAGAGTTGTGAGGAGCAGCTTTGAAGGGTAGTCTTTTATGACAAAAGTCTGGTCAATTACCAACAAGAATATTAATTGAGGATATGAATTGTTAACAAGGTGAGGGAAGAAAATTTACCTGTAGCACAAGCCACATTCCCCAAAAGGTGTTGGAGAGGAGCATGAGGAAGCAACCCTTTATCCATGAACGAGATGCAGCATGAACCAGGTGTTGTTGGCTTTTATGGTGCCCTAAAAGGTTATAATGGAGTTCCAAATGAGGACCTTTATAGAAAGCAAGGATTGCTGCTCCAGTCAAGCATGCCACTACTCCAGCCAACTTAGCAACACCAGCGGCACTGTTTACTTTCAAAACTTCTATCCTGAAACAAAGCAAACTCTTATGTGAGAGATGTTTTGTGGAAAGGTGAAGCACCTAAGAAAGTTTCCCAGCTCAAATTGAACCATTTTTCCGTGGTTCACGCTCAGCCACTTTATTATATATTCTCTGTATTGCATGGACATAGATATGTATTGTATATAAAAGCACATGTATAACATGGTCTTTTCTTTTGTGAAAGTGTCGTTTCCCTCGAGAACAAAAAGGCACATAATTGGACAGCTATGCATTAAAGGATACTGTGGCTACAAAACCTGAGCACGAATGGACCTTGTTGCTGCAACTAACTGGTCCAATCTGAAAGTTACCCACTTACATGCACAAGACATTCCAAAAGCTGAACAATAATGAGTGCATTTCACTTTCCTAGTTGGAAACGCCCAAGACCTTGTCAGAGCAAGTCACAATTGTATTAATCTTGTTTTTGGTACATACCAGGAAATAAAAAAAAAAAAAAATAGAAGTGTTTAGTTAAGTAGATTTCATTATTTTATAATTATTTTCATTTTTTTTTTCTTTTCAGACACTAACTTATTTCCAATGCATTCCTTAGTCATCACCTACCCAAGCACAACATAGGTTTTCTCATAAAGAAATAAAAAAAGACCTATGCACTCAATGAAAAATGCAGTACAAATTTCAAGGGTCCTTTGTCCTTGATGTTTTCGTCATCCGACATGAAGGTACCATAAAAAAAGCGTAATTTATATCCCTGTATAACTCATAACCCCTAGCTGTCTCTGAGAAGTGACCACATAATAATGCATTTTGCTGGGAAAAAATCTCCTCAGAAAAACATTGGGTGGCTTTCTTTTTAGTAGACAATCAAGATATCTTTAATCAGAGGGAGTACAAGTGTTCTCCCTACTTTGGCATTTTCTAAACTTTTTTTTTCGCGTCTAGAGTATTTTAATCACCATCGAGACCTATATCTCACGCTTGTTTTGACACATCTACACTTTAAGAGATGATTGAAATTCGATGGAATTCTATTCCAGTATTAGGAAAGTTTAGAAAACATCAAACTCTATTCAACACCTAAAGAGGACAAGAAAGAAAAAAAATGTAAATATAACAATTGATATGTGATAAGAAGAAATATTTAAGAAAACAATGACTGTTGTTGGTGTATTTGATACAAAGAGGGTTTCATCTATCATCATCAATCTTCCGATTATACTTCCTTTTAGCTGAGGGTTATAATTTTATTATCGTTAGTTTTTGGTTATTACAAGATACTTCTAGATCTGTTAAATAGTCACCTGCCTAGTACAACTACATCTTTTAAATTTACTGCTTGAACTATCCGAACTAGAGCTGCTTTTAGGTGCTTCAAGTGTGTTGATCATAGAGAACCCGTGAATCTTAATCACCAGCAAAATCTCCACTTGTGATCGAATATTATCAGGTTTTTAAGGATTTTGACAATAAAAAAGCTCACACATTTTGATAAATTGCGGTTTTCTGAGAGACTTAAAGTTCGATTTAAGGTTGAGCTTGGTGGGAAAACTAACTTTAGTTAAATTGAATGAAATACAAAGTAAATAGTAATATATGATCAGCTAGATCCTACACAAAAAATAGTTAATCCAAAGCAATACCATAATCAGCGAAAACAACTCCTAGAGTAATATTCTACCTGAGCAGTAACGCTAAGAAGAAGGTGATGACTGGGAGACAGTTTGTGGTAGAAGCAGCTAAAGTAGCAGAAGTGTAAACAAGGGCAATACCATATATGTCCAAGCTAGCAGTGATCCTGAAATTTATAAAAAAAAGAAAAAAAAGTCAAGCAATAACATCACGTGAATCATATTTCAATTGAAATATATAACGTAAAGTTAAACCTAGCTAGCTTTATTAATGAATCAGTACACTCTTCAACTTTGATAGGATCTAATCAATTGAAATATTGAATATTTGGACATACCCCAAGAAAGAAAGAAAAAAGATCTTGCAGAAGGCCGCGAAAGGCAAAGGGGGTGCAGTTTTCCTGGTTTCAAAATAAAAAAATCGCATGATTAAATTGAGAAAAAGAGATTGAACTTGGATAGTTAGATCCATATCCGTGTAATATATGCTGATGTAAGTTGTGTTGCGCATACCATTCAAAGAAGAAAGCAAAAGGGATGAGGAATATGGTGGCTGCGGCCTGTCTATAGAAGACAAAGATGAAATTGTTCATGCCATGGTCAAATGCTGCTTTTGAGAGAAGAAACATAGCAGCGTAGATGGCTTGTATAAGGATCACAACCAGATAAGGATTGTTTCCTTTCATGGTGTTTTTGGTTATGATCAGTGACCTAATTTAGAAATGGAAGTGATGAGAATGAAGATGGTTCACAGTTGATGACAAAGATGTTTGTGCACAAGCTCCACCTTTTATGGTCAATTGGGATATTGCTCAAAGTAGTGAGGAGCACACACTGCCATTGGCTTTTGTTTTTCTATTATGGGACGTGTGTGGTGAATATCATAAGCTTCTTTCCATATCTGGGGACCACCCTTTCTCTCTCCTTTTACGCTGCCAAACCTTCATGCATTTAATTTCGTAGTGCACTGCGTACTGCTACACCTTGTGTAGTATCAACAAAAATTTATTTAGTGTCACATTTTCTTTCCAAATTTCGTTACTCTTTTTCTGTAGATATACAGATAGTTTGTTTTCAACCATAATACTATTTGATGAAAGAAAATAAATTGTACTACTCTTAAACTGGTAAGGTAATTTAGATTAACAGTGATTTAGAGTTGGATGAAAGTGTGTGTGTTCACGGATCAATTTTAACCCCGTGTAATTCTTCGGTGTCAATTTCTCCTTGTCTCTCGGAAGGGCACGAACGTAAAACAAAAGCTGTATGTAGTTTCTTTCTCTGAATTTTCTTCACTGGATTGGATTGACAAGAATGAAGTTTGGACTGATCACACTCTTTAACTCTTTTTTTCTTTTCAATTTCTTACCTAAATCAAATGATAATTTACACTTTTTTCTCAACTTTCTTAAAAGGGAAACTGTTCTCGGGTTTTTCTATCAGATAGAGACAGTGTAAAAAATATCACTGCTCTGATAAAGGAAAATATTTCGTTATCCAATTTTGCGTTAAGAGAATAATTTTGAGATACGCACAACTTATAAATGAGATATAATTAATTTATTAAATATAGAATTGATATTCACTGGAATAAAAAAAAAAAGAGCAGGAGTAGATGGTGGAATTGGTAAAAGTGAAGTCCCAGCAATGGCTAGTATGGTGCGTTGCAACACAAAGATGGTTTGTGCCACGCTTTGGATTTCAGTAAATTAATTTTGTGCTGATAAAATAAGCTATGATAGGTGGATATTCACTATTTTTAAACATTTAATCAATATTTAATATTTTTTTTAGATGTTTTAATATTTTGAGTGTTAATATAAAAATTATTGTGTTATACACTTGGACAATAGGGAGATCGGTCACTTATTATTATCGATTTTGGAAAGATTACTCTTAAAGAGTATTTAATGGTTCAATCAGTCATGAAAAGATTGGACTTAGGAAAATCAACGTTAAATAAATTGCTTATATTATAGAGATCGAATCTGAAGAACTTGATCTTGAAATGATTGATCTTAGAGAGATCGGTTTTGAAGAGATTATCCACGTAAGCCTTTAAAAAGATCAGTTAATTAAGAGAACAGTCTTGAAAAGATTGAGCTTGGAGACAGATTGACCTTAAAAAATTGATAATTCTTTATGTTGTTGCTATTTTGTTTTGTTTTATAGTGTTACCATTTTGTTTTAAAAATTGACTAGTAGAATATATCATACACATAGCTATCACCTCTCAAATCATTATTCTGTGTAAGGGTCAAAAACAATTTTTTTTTTACTTTGTATTAGTTTTTTTTTTTTCTGATAAAACAAAATACATATGGTGGTATTTGCCTACTTTGCCTGGTTTTACATACAATTTACGAATTGGATAATGTACTGGGGTCTTTCTTTGATACAGTGTAGCTTTTTTGAAAAGAGGAAGTTTCAAAGATTGTAAAGTAAATATGATCATGAACAACTCTTATTCAAAATAAAAAAATTATTTAGAGTTAAATATTTAATTAGTTATCAAATAAAATAGTAGTTGCTAATTATAACTAAAATAGTTATTAAATTAAATTTTGGTTGTTAAATAATAATCATTGAATTTAGAGACGAATTAAGTCAAATAATTGGTATCTAAGGTTAGCTACCAAATTTTTAGTGACTTGTGTCATTATATTTTAAATTGATATTTAATTAAGTTAAAGACTAATTTAGAATTGTATAGGTCACTAAAATCTTGGTAGCTAATGTTAGATATCAATTATTTGACTTAATTGGTCACTAAATTCAATCATTATTTTTATTTTGTAATTATTTAGCAATCAAAATCTAATTTGATGATTATTCTGATCATAATTAATAACCATTTCATTTGATAGTTATAATTAAAAATTAATTTCTAAATATCATTTTTCTTATAGTGTATATATAGATAGATGCTAAATGAGGTGATACATGTCTTCAATGATGTTTATAGTTATTAATGCATTACTCTTATTTAAATAACATCAGAATTCATCTGTTTCCATTATGAAATATATCAACAGACGACGCTTGGGAGAGATTATATATTACTGTTCTATGAGACTAGCTATCACCAATTATTTGGAGTTTATGATTTTTAATTCTGTGAAATTAACTTGTTTGTGTTACTGATCACAATGATGAATCATGTAACTAGTGCAACTTTAACTTTAGAACAAAATAGACTTTCCTTTATAAACATCTGGATCGCGTTTTTAATCATAATTAATTGTTAGTGGTCGTCAATCACTTCTTAATTATGTGTGTCTATATATATAAACTGATATTTTTACTTTATGCAACGTACATCATACATATTTATTTAAATATAAATAAAATTCATAAAAAATATTTTAAATATCTAAATCATATGATAATGACAATCTAGGGTATATTTGGCTATTCGATCATTTTTTTTAAATATAAATTTAAAAATCAGATGAAAAATCCTTAAAAACTTCTGAAAATGTTTTGATTAACAAAATCTTTAAAAAAATTTCGTGGAATAATAACTCTTTAAAATATATCTCAAATAGATATTTTAATTATAAATACAAAAGGAACATAACTGAAAGTTCTACTGTTTACAGCTCCACATTACAGTGAAAGTGAATCTAAAACCATATGTTTTTCATATACTTGTGTGTAAAATCAGTCACTACCTACTTTTCTTTTTATAAACAGCTTTAAATCCGAGTTTCATAACTTTAAGCACAAAAGTTTGTCTTGGCTCTAAGTATGATTATATATATTGACCTAGGTCTTGCACTAACTTACAAAGTCTCTCTTGTTAACCAATATTACTTTCTAGTTAATATTATTGTTAACATAAATACTTCCTGTAAAATTATTCTTGTTAGTATGCTTCTTGAACCATAACACAAGACCACGAAGTTATTGCACTAACTAATTAAAATAACTTATACGCTTACACATGTTAAATTTGTATTTTCTTATTTTAGGTTTTGCATACCTATAAATTTAACAATAATGTGGTTGAATGAAAAATATTTAAAGAATAATTTACTTTTATAGAGAATTTAAATATTTAATCTTTAAAGAAAATATTATAAAATTATAAGAGTAATTTGATTAATTAAATTAGATAATTTTGAACTTCACTTAAAAAAAGTAATAATTTAATTTTTTTTCTTTTTTTTTTTCTCACATCTATATAATTTTTTCATCATAGTTTCTCTATTTGTCTTACTTGATGTGTTGTTGATTTTTCTTTGGTTAAAACATCATCTTATGAGATAAGACGGGACTTGGGGGACTTAATTGATGTCGAGGAATCGTCAATTGACATTATTTATTTTATTTATATTTACAGATATTTTGACACTATAATTTCTCTTTCTGATATTGAATAAAGAAATTATTGTACAGATTATTTTTGTTTGTGTCAACCGGAAGAATTTTTTTTAGTCTAAAAATAAAAGAAAAAAGTTAACAACAATATATAAAAAAAAAAAAATTATAACTTCAACTGATGTTTGTCGAAATAGTTATAACTTCAACTCAAAATAACTATAAACCAATGTTGATTCAGAAAATTTTAGTCAATATCACTTAAAATAATTGTGAAAGTTGACTAAAGATAACATTCATTGAAAAACATCATTGACTAATATTTTTTTAATTATAAAATACTTTTCTAATATTAAAATAAATGTTCGTATGTAGTATAAACACAAATACTCTATTAAAAAAATTCAATAAATTTGAGTTATTGTAAAAAAAAAATTAGTCAATTTAAAAATTAAAATAATTCAAATTCATTATATTTAAATTTCTTAAATTTTTTTTATCCAAACACGTAGTTATAGATAAAATAATTTTATAATTTTCTCATGAATTAAGAAAAAAAATCAATAAATTAACATAAGTTTCCAGAAAAATTAAATAAAAAAATTAACTAATACCTCGATTAATTTTAACTTGTAAAAATATTTTGTTTTATCTTTTTATATTATCTTCAACAAGTATTAGAAAAATTATCTTGCTAACTACCATTTTAATTCTTGAATGTGTAGATCAGTACCAACTTTTTTGAAAGAACGAAAGGTGTGAAATAGTAACTCAAGGTGTAAAATATGCCCCAATTACATCCACCTGAACAATAAATTAATCTTAAATTTATCCATAAAAATAATGCAATATGTTAAATTGGTCTTTACATATAATTAAAAGAAAAATATAAAGATGGTAAGTTAAATTCTCTAACAAAAAATGGTGACATAATAAGAAAAAATCCCTCTTAAACATTGATAAAGTGATTTCACATAACTTAACCACCGGACATAATCATTAAATTACATGTTGAATTGTCAAATTATCATTTAAACAAAAATTATTGTTTTGAACAATGGTTCATTCTAGTTCCAAGAGTTTATGAAAAGCTGGGCAAAGGCACTGTTTGGTCCTAATTGCTGCTGTGTCTGCTCGTGTAACATTGGCTAATAGGAGAGAAAAAGAAAGGGGGAAAAAGACAGAGGGTGTTGCTACTTTAGTTCTTGCAAATTCAGCCACGAGTCTAAACTAGGGCTATTAGGTCTTTTTGAGACGTTTGTGAAGTAGCTTTTGGACGTAGAACAAAAGCAAAGAGATGGTGATACGTCATAAGTGCCTAGTTGCTTTCCATGCAGATGCAGATGCAGATGAGATTGAGATTGATTTATAAATTAATTAAACTTTCACAAACAAACGTATATGATGAGACAATTTTTAAACGGAGAAAAAAGGTGCAACGCGCTTCTTACAGGACCATTTCTATTCATTGGAAGGAATATTTCCAAAATTCCTTAAATCTATACCAATATGTAAATTACACATGCAGAGATTCTAACCATTCGCAGCTTTGCCACTTTTTCTACCAATCCTACACATACCATATGCCAATTTTCAAAAACAAACCAACTTTCATTTAAGGAAACCAACTTTCAAAACATATTAAATCAATATTTATAATTTATATTTGTTAACATTAAGTAAAGGTGTATTAATTACTCACATGTTAATGATAATGAGACGAATATAATTATCATAATATTTAATTTATGAGTATTTCTTATTTATTCTTAGTGAATTTTATTTAAATATTTTTATAAACTAAAAACAAAATAATTAAAATAAATCTTTTGGTGAAAGAAATATCATTCATTAAAAAATTGTTTAAAATTTAATTTTATATATTATATTTTTATTTAGACTTGTGAAATAAGATTACTTTAAAAAAGATTAATTTTTAAAATTTATATTTTGTGGTGTAACTTATTTAGATTTGTTTTTTCAAAACACTAAATTTATTTGTACTAATATTTTATTGTGTATTTTATTTGGATTATATTTAAATAGAATTTAAATGGTAAAAAGAAAATGTTTTCGAGTATCCATAAATGTTCAGGTATTTTTTTTCACAAATAATAGATAGCAAGACAATGAGATTTTTTAAGCAGATACTATCTATACTGTCCTGACCCTTTACCATCCCTATTCATGTGCAAGTAGTATAAATGAAGAGAAAAAGAGTATATTCAATTATAATTTGTTTAACACCTAAGTTTTTAATTAGGTATATATATATATATATATATATATATATATATATATATATATATATATATTAGATATTTGTTAATTTTTGTCAATGATTAATCTATGATGAAAACTTAATTAGTTATTTTTAATTTTTAACGAAGTCTTTTAATTTTTTTTAATCACAATTTTCCCATTCAAAGGATTCAAAAATACAACAAATTTTATTTTAGAAATCTAAGTCTAAAATCTACTTGAACTAGTTAGATGTGGTGTATAAAAATCAAGTTTAGGTACTTCTAATATTTTTCCATTCGAATTAGAATTTCTACTTCAGTTAAATATGTAATAAGAAAACTAGATTAAAAGTTACTTATAAGGTTATTATCTTATTTGAATTGGAAAACAACATATAAAGTACCCTTAAATTTTAAGCAGTTTTATGAAGAAGATAGTTTTATTTCAAATGAACAAAGATAGAGTTCCATCCCTCAATCAAATGAACAAAACTTGCTTCATTCCTCAGTATGTCTCTTTCATGGGAAATGATTGGAAGAAGAAAAGAAAGCTTAGGATTCCTAATCAGTCCCTTTATTCATATCACGCCCACTTTAAGCGAATTATGGTACATGTGGAAAGCCTTTATATATATATAACCTTTGAAAGAAACTTTAGATACTGAGAGGTTAAAGCCAAATTAATAGTCATCAAACAAGTTGCTAATTACAAGCCATTAATTCAAGTTCTTAGAAAGAGAATAAAGCCACACATAAGTAGCACATTAAGCACATGAGCAATGATAGTAGTTACTTAGGAACATAGTTGAGAACCCTTTCTACACAATACATATCCATAGAACACCGCGTCTATCATGATAATTTCTGGTTTAACCTGATGAAGAGACTTAATATAACATAAAATAAATTAATTTGGACTATAAAAATTATTATTTATATTGAATTGGAAACTATTTTTTATATTATATGTTCTTACAAGAATCTTGAAGGGTCTAATGCTTACTCTTTCAGTAGTTATTAATCTTATTGATTTTTAATTTTTGGTCTCAGTTTTTGTCTAGATTTTTTATTTCGATTTTTGGTTGAGGAAAAAACTCCCATATTAAAGTTAGTTTTCGGATATATTTTTTTAGTAAAATAAAGAATGTATAATTCTTTTTTATCTTCTTATTTATTATTTATAGTAATCAAAAAGTGATTCTAACATTATTGATGTGACATTTAGTGATTTTCTATGTTGCTGTATAGTTAGATATATGAGATATATGATGTGATTGTACTCAAAGAAAAAATAATAACATAAAGTATTTATAAAATTTAATAATATTCAGTTTATACTTGATTAGGACATCTAAATTTACAATTGAATCATGAGTGAGAATACCTCAACCTATAACAAATTATTAAGACATGACTAGGAATATCTTAGTCTATAATACATAATCTAATAGCCGAGAATGTTAGGTTGACTCAAAGCTTATTAATTGATTTATTTCTTTCTTTTAAATAAAAATAATTCAAAAAATAAAAATAATATTATGTTATTAATATATATATATATATATATATATATATATATATATTATAATTCTATAAATTAAATTATTACATTAAAAAATTAATTTAATTACCTTTATATAACTTAAATTTTAGAATTATTTGATGAAGCTATTACTATATAATGAAACTATACTTAAAATTTATTAATTTGCTTAGAAATCCATTACAATTGTCTATTTGGTCTATCGGGGATAATGAATCCATCGAGAATATTTGTTTTTTTTTTATCAACCAGGAAGATCAATTTAAATGTATAAGGGGTATCTAAATCCATACATATAAAGAAGAAAAGTTACATTAAATGTTGCATACATAAACATAAAAAGAACATAAACCTTACAAAAAGAAAGGAACTAAAGTGTTATTTTTGTCATCTAGTCTAAGAGTAAAACTTGTTATTATCTTGTAAATTGTCCTATAATATTTGAATGTGTTGTTATAATTGATTAAGTATTGCATGTGTTTTACATAAGAGTTTCATATATTTTCTTTTAACATACCCATCTTCTCAAAAGACCCAAAGCTCTATGAGAGTGGTTTCTTATACCTAAGTGAACTCTTTATGTAACACCTTAAATTTGTTGTTTTCCTGGTCCTACTATCCATCTCAAAACACGATTAAAATGGAAGCAAAGCTACATGCAACAAAGAGGAGTCCAATTATTAAGTAGGGTTGTGACACTTTAACACATCAAAATATAAAAATACAACATGATAGCAACTAGAATGAACATGATGATTTAAAAACGAATTCTTTCAACTTAATCAAGCACTTCACTCGACAAACTAAGTCCACTACCCTATTGTTTAAGGCAAAGTTTTTGCACTTCCACACTCCTCCTCCTTTTCAAATTAATTAAAATTCTACAACTTTGCTTCATATAGCTGGTTTCTAGGTTGGATTACTTCCTAATTATGAGTTATGGTGTATGTTTTTTTTATTATATCTTTGCAACACGTTATTCATGTGGGTACGAGTATTACGTAATGGTCCTCCATAATCTAAAAGCCACACTCCAAATACTATATAATCCATTCACATTAAGAGGATCTTTGCATGAATTGAATCATTGATAGGATTTGAAAATAAACTCATTCTCGATTAAGATAGTGAAACATTAACGATTGGTGAAACAAGACAAATTGATAACGTCAATGATTGAAGACCATTGTCAATAATGGAATGCCATACATACGTCTTTTCACGATATTTCGTAGGGAAAGTTAATTATATTTATCTCTTGTTTTAACTTTTTTAATTTTAATTTGATATCTTATTTTCTTTTAATGTTCACTTAAATGTCTTCAATATGTGAGACTACGAACTCAAAATCAACATTAATCTATATACAAAATTAACCAACAAAAGAAAAATTGGTCTGTCACATATACTTTAAAGATTAAAGTAAAAGAAAGAAAAAAAAAAGATTTAAATATTTTGGTCAATATTTAAAGATACGGTTGAATATAATTGATTAAAATGAATTAAAATGATTTTTTATAAACTGCGCTGTTGATTAGTAAAGTTAATTTTCATCAGCATATGGGTTATGATAAAACCTGTGTTAACGCAATTATTTGCTTGTATACATATTTTGTCCGCGTCAAAATTGTATTATTTTCAATAATAATTAATATTTGTTTACATTATTATTTTGCTCATTTAGTTAGTGGAACTTGTGAGTCAATCACCACCAACAACAGTAATTATAAAATAATAATAATAATAATAAACAAGCATAACAAACCCCCAAGTTCACATTTTTTCAATTTTAAAAAACTATCATTATTATATATTATAATTAAATAAATTATAAAAAAATAATTCTTTAAAATATATTTCAGTTTCTCTTCTCGTTCTATCTAAAAGATTTAAAAATGTGAAAATTAAATAAGGCAATTACAGGAAAACTAACAATTATATACCTTATGCATATATGAATGAAATAGCTATAGATAATTAAAAAAATAACATATTTCAATTACTAAATAAAGCTCTGCTGTATTTTCTTCAGAAACCTCCTTTGTCATGTAGAGGAGTATCCTGTAAACTTCTTTTTTACAACGTGACTTTGCTTCTTATTATAGTTTCAACTTTTTTTCATTATTTAAGCTTTATTTGGTTGGAGGAGTGGATTTCAAAAGATAGATTTGAAGGAATTTGAGTAGATTGTGTGAATGAAAGAGTTGTTTGGATGAATGGTAAGATTTAAAGGGATTTGAGGGAATTGATTATGAAAATTTGGAAATGATTTGATAGATGTTATATATTTATTTTTATTTTTTAATTGATATATTTATGAAATTATTAATTAACCATTGTGAAATAAGATGGTAAAAAATTAAAATGAATTAAATTAAATTGATTTTAATATAAAAAAACATTACTAAAATTATTTAAAACATATCTTCTAAATTATTTAAAATTAAACATAAATCCTAAATAATTCAATAAAATCACAAATTTATTATTCTATTAAAATATACAATTTAGTCTAAATCATAATTAACTAAAATCCGTAAAAAAAATTATTGAAATTTATTATTGTTTTTGTAAGTATAAATTATTTTTAAATTTTACTTAAATTGAAACTTTTAAAATTATTAGTCTAAATAAGAATAGTTTGCAATTGTATTTCTTGGATACCGGTACATATTAATAATAATTGTAAATATTTTTTAAATTTACCTTTTTATTAATTCTCTTACTTAAAAAGTTAAATTTTTTTTATTATATTTTAAGATATTAAATACAATTTTTTGAATTCTTATTTTATTTCTATAAAAATATTAATAAGTTATAATAAAAAGTATATAAACAGTCTACTTAAATTGACTAAAACAAATGAAAGGTGTATTTAAATTTAAAATAAAGAATATTAATAGATAACATTTAATTAAAAGTAATTATTCAAAATAAAATACTCTTATTAACATATATATGATTACCATTAAATGTTATATTTGATATTTGTTTATTTTTAATCTTTTTGTAATTAACTGTTTTTAAAATAATGGTATTTCCTAATACATTTATTCTATTTCAAAGTCATTACCTACTTATAAGGGTATTTTGTAATTTTCATCTCATTTATAAGGGCTATTTCGTAATTTTAAATTTCATCCCTTCAAATCATTTCAAATCTCTTCAGATGAAGGAAGATCTAATCATGCAAATCTCTCCTTATCCATCCTCCCAAATCAGGTCAACCAAACAACCTTCGTCTACTCAAATTCATCCTCTTGAATAGTAAATCCCTTCAAACCAGTCCAACCAAACACAACCTTAATTATTCTTCAAGTAATTGATAATCTAACGAGGCAGTGGTTGAACTCAAGCTGTTTTTGACATTTTCTACACTGATTTTGAAATAAAAATAATAAATAAAGTTCTTTGTGTATAAATTTAATTTTAAAGGATCAATATATATTGTAAAAAAATAATTAATTTAATTTAAAATAGTAGATATCATTATAATCATAAAAATATATCTTAATTTTATCTTTTAGTAAGAACCGTCTTTTTATATTATAGAAAGAAAAGAGTTTTTAAATAAACAGATAATGAATAAAAATTTATTTAAAAAATTGTAAATAGAAAATTAAATAAATCAGTTTTTACTATCTTTTCTTCGTTTTCTCTAAGATCGTAAGTATTTATCATTGGACTCCGCCATCTTGAAGATATTGGAGATTAGGTCAAAACTATCATTGGACTCCACCATCTTGAAGATATTGGAAATTAGGTCAAAACTATTTTATCATATATTTTAAAATTAAGTTTCATTCTTTTTCTTAGTGCACTTTGTTTTGGATTTTGCATTTATGGGTAAGAATTTGTTGTCATATATGTAATTTGATTAATAAAGTTTAATTTTAATGACGTATTTAGTTTTTGAATAAGATTCCTGGAAGTTAAGTCAAGACTTTCCTAGATTTGTTCCACATTGAGAGAGTTTGTCTTTAAAAAGTGCAAGATTTGAAGGTACTAAGCTAACTTAAATTCATAATTGATTTATTAAGAGTTGAGAAAAATGAATAAAATGCATGTGGAGAAATTATAAATATTTATGAAATTTTGAGAACATATGTTAGATACTTTTGGATTGTCTATTATGAATGTGTGGAGATTTTTGACTGATAATTCAAATAAATATAGATATTTGAATTCTTGTGTTTTGGTTAAATTATGGAAGTTGATGTTGATTTTTGATTTTGAATAAGTAGAGATTTGAGTGAGTAAATAAGGTATATAAATATCTTTGAATTTTGTGGTTGGTGGTTTGATAAGAATTAATTTAATTGTTACTATTAAGTTATTATGATTTTTTAGTTTCTGTAGCTTGTGTTTAGAATTAAAAGAAAACTTATCTTAATTAATTGGACGTAGCGTTCACTTCAAAGTTCAATGGTGCCATTTCTCAAACTGCACAGGAAACTTGGTTTTGCAGAGAGAGAGATTCAGACCGACTTCTAGTATTAAGAATATGGATAGTTTAGTACACATCAATTAATTTAGTTTTGTGGATTTAACATTTATCTTTTATTTTTTCCATTTAATTTTCTTTAGGGTTTTAAGTTTCATTTCTTTAATTTATGTCTTAATTTGAATTAAATACTTTTATTAAAGTTTTGCTTTTCCGAATGGTAGCTTCTTTTTTACAAGTTTATTTTATTAAAAAATAAATCAATCTTCTAATTATAATTAATGTTGTGAAATTATACTATATTATTATATTTAATAGTGTTGAGAGATTAAATAATTAGTATATCTATAAAAATTGGACGATCTTTAATTAGTTGAGTTTGATTTAAATGTTAAAATTAATAATTATATAAGTTTAATTAACATATTTATTTTATACATATATATAGCATATTTAAAGTTGAAAATCTTCAAAATTGTTAGTTTAAACAAATATTTTTTACATAAAAAATTATTTTTATCAACAAGAAATTTCATCGAAAACACTAACCAAGTAAAAAATATATTAAGACAATAAAACCTCAATATTTTAGGAATAATATTAAAACAGAGTTTATTATTTGTGAATTATATGTATATACTTTATGTTGTCTGATCAAATGAGTGTAGGAAACCAAAAAGGTACACGTGTTGAATATGCAAATTGAAGGTGGGTTGTGGATAATTTTATCTTAGATGTAAAACCTTTCTTAACACAGTCACTTTGACTGTTTTTTGAATTTGACCAAAAAGAAATAGATATAGAGAGATGCTATCAATTGTGGTGCAAAAGACCAAAACTTTATCTCTGCCGACCAATTAATAGTACTATTACTTCTTCTCACGTGGAAATAACTTCTCAAAGGATTAGGGTTTAAAAAGAAACTTAAAACAATACTTTTATAAGAAAATAATTATAACATTCAATCAAAGTTTTCAAGAATTTTGTAATATTAAATTATAGTATTTTTTTTAGAACTTATAAAAAGAATTGTTGATATTCAAAAGTACGAATTTGATTGAATTATTTTTAAAAAAGATATTGATGGTTTCTACTTGTCTGGGAAGATGGGTCTTTCTAGTAAGATGCAGCAATCTCTTCCGACCACTTCATTTGGAGACTTTTTTTTTTTTTTTTTATTTATCTCTTTTT
>Ga0209489_106957_pt1 | contig 17475 bp, 12 predicted proteins | sample SiratrowhiteBW_FD_187527 | JGI IMG/M metagenome (GOLD analysis project Ga0209489, IMG submission 187527) | Root nodule microbial communities of legume samples collected from California, USA - Siratro white BW (SPAdes) (version 2) | ecosystem: Host-associated > Plants > Roots > Nodule | place... | reverse complement strand
AGAAAAAATAGAAAAAAAAAATAAATTAAAAAAAAAAAAATGAAAGGATGCGAAGATTTTCAATCCTTACCTCAAATTTGAAATTATCTGATTATCATATTTAAAATTATTTTCTAAGAGATTTTTGTTTAACTAGCTAATAATTTTTTCGTATGAATGAGAATAAATGAGTAGCTAATAACTTAACCATTTTGATTTCAGTATTTATTTATGTTAGTTATGCTGCCTACATTTTCATTAAGTTCTTTGAGGTGTCACATGATCTTTAGTTACAACCTACATTTTTTATTTTCTGTCACTACATTGCATGTATCAAGATGATATACAATATATTGACTTTTGTGACAAAAGAAGAAGAAAGCAAAAGAAAAAGTTAAGAAGATGTTAACAAAAATAATTAATTTATCATATATGCAATTTTTAAAAAATTATAATATTTGAAACAAAAATATTAAAAATCTGAAACTTATTTAAGTCATTTTAAATAATCACATTATCTTCATAAATTCTTAAAATTTTATATTTTAAAAAAAGATTATTTATTATAAAACTTTTTAAAATTCTTTATAAAAATAAAATTTCTCCAAAAGAATTTGAAGTGATAAAATAAAGCTGTGAAGTACTGAACTAGCGGAGCAGAGGAAATGTGCCTCGACAAGGATGTTACAAAACAAAGTGTCGTTTATTAGCTTGCCAAATCAGCACCATTTTAAGCCTTTTACGTTGGTCTTACCTCTCCTTTATCAGATTCTTTCACTATTCACCACTCATGCCTTTGAAGCCTCCCTCTACTATAAATCACTTCTGCTACCTTTAACTTCAAAACCAAGACAATCACTCCTCTCTCCAAACTTCATTGTCTTCACAGTGATTATTGCAATCATTGTTAGCCAAAACAACACCACACTCATGGCAGGTAATAGGCAAAAGAAGTCTTCTTCCAGTTTCTTCTCTATTTTCAACGTCTTCTCATCTAAGAAGCCCAGAGGAAGGTACTATGATGCCCCTGATTCCAGCCGCAGGGTGTGGCCTAGTGATTATGACAAAGGTAACTGGGGTGTTGCTGAGCCCAATATTGACATGAAAGCTGAAGCTTTCATAGCCAAGTACAAGAAACGTGTTTCAGAATCTGCACTCTATCAGCTTGATCCTGCTGCTGAAAATGCATAATTTGAAACCATATGTATATTTGTTTCTTTCTCTCGCTTCTGAACTTGTTATTTATCCATTGATATTGCTTCTACCTTATACCGGTAGAAATTATGTTAATAAATAATGATAGCATTTGAACAACTTATTGTACACAACAACTAGTCTAGTTGTTCATATGGATCACCCAACTATAGCTCCTGCTCTTTAAGTGCTTTGTATTCTTCCTTCTTAATGTAATATACTGTGGTTTAGAGATAGCATTTGTCTCCTTCACCATGCGTTTCGGTATTTTTCTGATAATTACCATTACACTTGTGTAGCACTATTATGTCTTTCCACGATTTCAGTCACACCCTTTGTTTTGTGTATGTGATTAAAAAAGTAAATAATAAAACGGAGGAAGTGTATATGGGTTCGTAACTTCTTTCAATTACACTAGCTCTGGTGTTGATTTTCCCCATGACTTCATCATGCAATTAAGATTTCTCACAAACTTTAGGGTTTGAACATTCAACAAGTGCATGACTTTTTTTTACTTTTGCTTCACTTGTTGAAGCTGTGATGTGAGGGGTAACTTGACTTGGTTATTGTTGGAAATACTCGACTAATACTTGCCAGGTTATGTGAGCAAGCTGTGTATTAAGTTGAAGTTGTATTCCTTGGCCCTAATACCATATTCACTAAAGTTTCTTTCTTGTATATATGGTATGTGCACTAAAAATTGAAGGAAGAAGCTGATGAATTCTCGAGTTCCTTATTGTATGGGAAAAACTGATCTTTGGGAAAGAATTAAGTGATTGGCAGCATGTGGAATCCTACATGTTTCCACGATTTTGTTTCCTCAAGGCACAACGTTCTCCATTCTACATGCATGTTTTTCTCTCTCACATCCGTTTTTGGGTTTGAGTTCGAGGATACAAAGACAATCTTATTCCCTTCCTTATATGTACCCAATTATTTGCCTTTTGGGTGATTCAAGCTTGAAAATAAGGCAAATTTGAATTCTACCACTATCTTATATTCGACCTAACTAAAGCAGAGTATGTATTCTCAGCAAACTATTTCTAAACAAACCAATAACAACTCATTTTTAACTATAAAATATTCAATTAAAATATAAATTGAATTATTTAACTATTGTAAGGTAATTGTATGTTATGGTTTTATAATAATATGGTTGTCATCATTTAGGGATTCTAATAAAAAATTCAAATTGAATAATAACTGAAAAAAAAAAAGGCAGGCTCAACCAAATTAATTGATTACAATTAAATAAAGAAATATAAACAGCATATAAAAAAATAAAATGAAAATAAAAAAATATTTAAATAGAATTTTTCAATTTACCTTTTACAACTTAACATAAATAAAAGAAGTTGACAATGATGGAGAAGTGGTAATTTAACTTTATAAATGAAAAAAACTTAGAGAAAAAACACAAATTTAAAATACAAAAGTGAGAGGTATTGATATTGAATGTCAATGACAAAAGGCAACATTATATAGCTTTAATGTAAATAGGCTATAACAACGTCTAGAATAGATTTCTATCTTTGTTTATGATTATGAAAGCGAGTTCAATTTTACTAATAAAAAATGACAAAAGCAAGGGAGAATCACCATGGAATGAAAGAGATGACAGGAGTTCATTGAGAGAAAGAAAATGTCCAACAAGAGATGAGTCTCGAAACGTTTACCTTTAGCGTCGGAATTAAACTTGTCTATTATTTAATTACTAAACTTTAAATTTGTCACCAATTAGCTCGTTATAAAATTATAACATTCACTCCCATTGTCATGGTTTAGTATTGGACAATGGTTTAATAATTAATAGGCACAAACTTCAATGAAGTTTTATAATTTGACCGTGACTCAGCTAATGACATAATAATTTATTTCAAACATTTTTTTTATCAGAATTTTCTTTTTCTCTAATAGCATGGCTTGTCTGTATTTTCTTTTCTCACATGACATGCTGTACACTATACTTACAAAAATGACAACTTTGGTTCCTCTCAGAATTTGGTTTTTGTGAAGCCGAATTAGTAGATATTCAATTTTTGGGAAATTTTGAGTGGTTTTTTTTTTACATTTTGAATTATTAAATTAAATAATATGAAAAGAAAATTTTTAAAAAAATATAAAAAATAATAAATTGAAAAAGAATTGTTTAGAGAAAATATTAAAAACAATTTTAAAAATAATGATAAAAATTAATTATATTTAGTAAGTGTGTAGGATTTAATTATTTAATTATGTTAAAAACTTTTTGTTTTTAAACTGTATCCTAAAAACAAGTATATATAAGGAGGAATGAAATTGTAATTTATGTTTATTGTAAGGTCTTAAGAGATAGCAAACACGATCAAATACACAACATTCATTTTATGTATTTAAGTTTTTAATAAACAAACATTTTATGAGGATTGTTATTATGTAAAACAATAATAGACAGAACATTTTATAACATGTATAAGATTGATGAAAGCTTCAGTCTAAAAATTTTATAGATAGAGAAGCAGAGCAAGAATAATTAAAAGCTCATTTTAGTTATATGTCTATACTTTCTTTTAGTGGCTCTATTTTGCTAATCAGTATATGGACACAGTAGACCATCTTATTCTATCGAAAATAATTTGTCAAAGCAATACACTTCTTAGCATTATTAGTTTAAACACTTAGAAATTTATAATCAGTTTGAGTTTAGCATTATTAGTTTGAACACTTAGAAATTTATAATCATCAGTTTGAGTTTCTGAAAACTGATTAACCTTTATAAAAATATAATGGGCTTAAGATTTTGTATGCAACAGATAGATCAGATATGTTTAGAATAAGCATCTAAAAAATAAATGTAATAGCACACATCATTGGAGGCACAAATTGGAGCAGGATCCCATATGTCTACATATACTAATTACAGTGGTTTTATAGGTAATTCATGAGCTTTTCATGTAGCACACATATCATAGAATTGGTTTGATTTAGAACAAGATATATTGTATTGATTTAAAATGTGTTGAACACTAGCATAAGTAGAATGTCCAAATCTTAAAAGCCACAAGTGTAAATCAAATTGTTTTGTATAATAACACTAGTAGTATTTACACAATGGTGGGAAGAGGGATGCAATGCAGGAAACACATATAATTTGTCTTTAATTTTTCTCTGAAGAATATTTTGTTTGGTTTCGTGGTTTTTTACATGACAAACATCAGGATAAAACTCAAAATAAACATAATTATTTTTGACAAATTAAGAAACACTGATAGATTTTTGTTAATACGAGGAACATGAAAAAGATCTTTTCAAAAATAATTGTATCATTGAAATTAGGTAAGACATAAGTAACAGAACCAATGTGTTTGATGAGCATACATGCACCATTGCCTATCTTGATAACTTCAATCCCTTGATATTGATGTTTTATGGTGAAATGGTTTGAATAATTTGTGATATGATAGGTTGCACCATTGTCAGGATACCACACTACGTCATCCAAAGTTGATGAAATTCCACTGAATGGGAAGTCACTATGATCATTTTTTGTGGAAGAAAATTGAGAAATGTTAGCTTGAATCTATGAATTATTATTTTGATCATACCTATGTTAGAAATTGATGGCAATATTCATGTTTTGCCACATATTTAGTATTGTGGTCTGTTAAACGATCAAGTACTAGATGAAACATTATATGAATTGTGATTCTTGTTTCTTGAATCTAGATTTTTGAGAAATTTTTTAGGATTATGAGAATGAAATCTTGCACCTCGAGAAGAATTAGAGTGAAACTTATTATGACTAAATTGATTTCTTGTAAAAATATGGTGCAGAAATAGTATTAGCTTGAAGTATTGAACTAGCAGCGAGTTTATGCTTATCAGATTGTTCTTCTTGTGAAAGAAGAAGAGCTTCAAGATCATAAACAGAGTAGGGATATAGCCACTGACAACGATGATGAAATTATCATAGTCTTCAAAAAGACCATCAAGAATTGCCTCGATGTGATCTTCCGAAGAGATAAGAGCTCCAATCGTGGCCAAAGAGTCAATCGTTCTCTTATTGTCCATTAGATACACCATGATTGTTTTATCATTTTTTGGTGTTTTTCACTAAATCTTTAACTTCTTGATATTTGCTCTAGTATGTGAAGTATAGAAGGTGTTCAAGCGAGTCTATATTTGAAGCCCAACCATATTGGTTAAGAGCGGCTTGGTCATGGAAGAAAGAAACCAAGCCATGATCAGCTTATCCTGTTGAACACAATAGTTATATTCTTGAATGACAAGATTGGCTTGTGTAGAAACCTTGAACATATTGAGGCTGAACTTGGTTGCCTTCAAGAAAATGGTAAAATTTGAGACTCTAGAGTGTAGCAAGAACTTGTTTATAATAGAGATATCATATTAACCATATGTTATGAAAGTAAAGAAATGAATAGTAATGAACGAAAAAGAACAAAGATATGAGCGTGACAATATATCTCTTCTTATTCTCTTGATGAAATCTATATGGAGTACATGGATGACAGGATCATAATAGAAGTTACTGTAAAATAATTGCTAATAACCTTCATATAATAATTATTTATTATCCGTTAATATATTCTAACCAAAATCCCTAATGATTCTCACATAATAATTATTTATCATTTATTACCCCCCTCCCTCCCTCAAGATGGAGCATAGAGATCAATTAAACCTATCTTGGACAACAAATGCAAGAACAACTTGGGTATGAGAGGTTTTGTACAGATGTTAGCAACCTGTTACTTAGTATTGATAGGGAGCAAACGAAGAACACCATCACGAACCTTTTCTCTAACCACGTGACAATCGATTTCAATGTGTTTGCTACGCTCATGAAACACAGGATTGACAGCTAAATGTAAGGCAGACTTGTTGTCACAAAAAAAGAAATGAAGTGGCTTGAGAAGGATCGTGAAAATGTGTGTTTCTTCTTGGATTGCCAAGAGATTAATGAATCACCAAGAAAAATGCAAAAGTCAGTTATGGAGCGGCGAGTTTCAGGACATGATGCCTGGTCTGAATCACAAAAATCTTTTAATTGTAAAGGAGAATCACTAGGAAAGAAGAGCCCCCGACAAGGATTAACTTTGAGATAACGAAGAATCCTGAGTGCTGCTTGATAATGAACCATTGTAGGAGCTGATAAGAATTGTGAGAGATTATTGATAGCAAAACAAATGTCAGGTTTAGTGTTAGTCAGGTAGATGAGTTGTTCAATGAGCCGTCGATACATGGAAATGTCTTCAAGAAGATGACTCTTTCTAGAATAGAGCTTTATTTGAGGATCCATACGAGTGTTAGAAGGTTTGCATCCTAACAAGCCTACAACATCTAAAAGCTCTAAAGTGTATTTCCTTTGGTTAAGGAAAATACCCTTCCTTGATCTAGCAACTTCTAATCCAAGAAAAAATTTTAGTTGACCAAGATCCTTAATTTTGAATAAGTGATCGAGTTGAGACTTGACCAAAGCAATCTCTTAAGCATCATTTCTTGTCAAAATCATATCATCAACATAGACAAAGATGAATGTGAATGTACCAATAGTAGATTGTTTAGTGAATAAAGAAAAATCAGACTGTGATTGGATATAACCCAAAACTATAAGAATTGTAGACAACTTTTCATACATTGTCTATTAGCTTATCTAAGACCATAAATAGATTTTTTCAACTTGCAGACCTGACCAGGTTTTGGAGGAACTACACCTTTAGGAACCTTCATATAGACTTCTTCATGAATATCTCCATGTAAGAAAGCATTGTTGATATCAAGTTGTTTAAGGAGCCAGTTTTTAGTGGTTGCAATGGCCAGTAAAAGCCTTCCAGTAGTGATTTTAGCCACTGGAGAAAAAGTTTCTTTAAAATCAATGTCTTCTTGTTGTGTGAATCCCTTAGCTACTAGCCTAGCCTTGAACCTCTCAATTGAGCCATCAGCCTTATGTTTAGTCTTATACACCCATTTGCATCCCGTTGTTTGTTTTCCAATCGGAAGGTCACCAACTCCCAAGTTCCAATTTGAACTAAAGCATTAATCTCATCATCCATGACTTTCCTCCAGTTCTCATGCTTCACTGCCTATGCATAAGTTTTGGGTTCTACAATGGAATAGATACTAAATGCAAAATACTTATGATTGTTAGAAAATTTTGAGTAATTAACAAAACTGAAAATAAGATATTTAACTAAAGAGGAATTTTTGCTCTCTATGCCCACAGCTACGTTGCAATGAAAATTCTTGAGATAAGTAGGAGGTTTAGTGTTTCTAATGGATTTTCTTATAACAGGAGGTACGGAGTTATCACGAGCTGTAATAGTAGACGAAGAAAAATTTTGTTGTGGGACAATATATGGTGTTTGTTGATTTTGTAGTGATGTAGTGGGAGAGGAATAATTTTGTTGTGGGACAATATATGGTGTTTGTTGGTTTTGTAATGGTGAAGAGTATCAAGAAATGAAATTTAAGTCTAACTCAACCTTACAAAACCGACTTGTAAAGATTTGCACCCATTTATAAACTATTGAAAGGCTTCATCTCTAATCGATAAGGGATCTCCAACACACTCCCTCACGTCGAGACTGCTCAACTCATGCGTGGGACTATATTGTTTAAGGATGGTCCGATAGCGACCCGATAGCGGGTGACCCAACAACCGTGTTAGGATAGGCTCTGATACCATATCAAGAATAAAATTTAAGCCTAACTCAACCTTACAAAACCGGCTTGTAAAGTGAGGTTTGCACCCATTTATAAACTATTGAAAGGCCTCATATCTAATCGATGTGGGATCTCCAACAAGGAGGGTCTAAGGAAAGAAAAATCAGTTTCTTGATAATCAAGAAAATGTGTAGACGACACATGGCGATCCAAAAAAGAAATATTTTAATTGTGTAGTATGGAGGAAGTAAAGAAAAATAATAAAAAATGGAGTCGCCACCATAATTTCAAGGAAAACTATGGAAACCCAAAAAAGAAAGGGTCTACGAGTTCAGAGAAAAGGGTAAGGGAGTCAATTACAAGTGGGGAAGGTATTAGCACCCCACTTCGTTTGTTCGAAGACAATACTCGAAATCGAAATGTGAATGAGAAATAAAAGATTTCTAGATGCTTTAATTTCCTAATATAAACAAAGAAGCGCAAGCAAAAATGAGGATTTAAATTAAGAGGGACCCGACGAGGTTTGACCTCCCTCCTACGTATTTTTGTTATAAAGCAGAAAATCAGGACATATGTAGTTCTTTCTTTTTTGGTTGAAGTTCCATGGCTCCACAACAATATACCCATTTGATGACTCTTTTTGGCAAGTATACCAAGTCAAGAAGTAATATAGAGAAATAAGTACAAGTGTCGAATCCACAGGGAATGGTTTTAATCGAGCCTCAGCTAGTGGAGTAGCTTAAGCGAAAAGCGTTTAAGGATTTGATGCAAAACAGATTACAAATAGTAATAGGTTGTATAAAAATGCACAGTAAACAGAGTATAAATGCAGTAATGGGGAAACTATCTTGGGATTGAACTCATTAACTCAACTATTTGTAATCTTAACCATAAATCATTAATAGTGCATGTTTATCCTATGACTTTGCACAAATAAGATTCATTCAACCCGATTCCTCGTGATTTGAAATTCATAGGTTCTCTTGCATGATACTGTTTTTCCCAACTTTCATGGAGGGTGAACCCGCGTTATCTACAGTTGTTTCACGCAACCATTACAATGTAACTCATCCCTGGTGTTACATTGTAATGGGTACTCTCAATGATTTCCAAATCTCAAAACTACTTTCTAGTTAATTTCAAGATTTTTAGTTCAAGAAACAGTTGCGCAAATGCTTCAAGCGTTAAGCACACACAGAGAATACAGTCTAAATAACTTATGCATTATCAAGATGAACAACAAGAATACAAAGTGTGAGGAAATTACATTCAATCCCAAAATAGATGAAAGTTAGTTACACATGAAAGTCATGAATACAATAGACATTCTTCTGCAGGGCACTTTCGTCTCAGCTTTTTCACGAGAAAATCTTTCCTTGCATTTAGTCACGAAAACATTCGGATCAAGCTCTCCCATTCGCTTGAGCCCAATCCTAGTTCTACGACCATTAAGCATATCCTCTAACCCTCCTATTAATTCTTTGTGAACTTTTTGTGGTTCATCATTAGTCTGGTGCTCTTTCACAATGAGGGTTTGATTCATCCTCTCTACATATTCCAAATTATGTATTTTTTTCTGCAATTCATCATTCTTTTCTTTTATTTTTTTCTGAACAGCTATATCATCTTCACCTCCAAGATGCCTCATAACTTGCAATTTCTCTGTTAGCTCTTCAATTTCCATTTCCAATTTCTATTTGGGATCAAGCTATGTTTCCATCAAAAGTATCTTCTTCTAGGCCTTCTCTTTCTCTCTCTTCTGCTCATCAACAAGCCTTAAGATATTTTCATCCACTATCTTTTGTTCTTCTGAAGCCAACAGGAGTGATTTATTCCTCAAATCTATCTTTTTTTTGTCCTTCACAAGTTTTTGCCTCTCTTGATCAGTTAGTACCTCTCGCTTGTTACTCCAAGAATCAAGCTTCTTTCTTTTCTCCTCCAATTCACTTCTCAATTTTTCTTGCTGAGTCAAGATCTGCATTACCTCGTTACATCATGGAAGAGGACATTCGTGAAATGAATCTCAGTATCACGAAAACAATTGGGTGTGAAATGGTAAGAAAAATATGCGATTTGGGGGTTTGTTTGTGCTACTCAAGCTTCAACGAGGTTTAGGGTTTAGCCTTTGATGCCTCTTCATTTCCAATTTTAATTTTTTCTCTCTTTTTATTTTCTTTTTCTCCTTTTAATATTAATGGCTTACATTTTTTATTATTATTCACTTATTATTATTTTTCTTTTACAGAGACGAGAGGGTTATGAACTTTACAATTATGCAGAAAAGTAAAGTACGAAGATTTGACTTTGAGTCCTTTCTTCACACGAGTTGAAATGACAAAAATGTAAATTGCAGAAAAGTAAAGTGTGGAGATACGATTTTGAGTCCTTTTTCCATATGAGTTTTAAAAACAAGTAAAAGAGTGTGGATGCAACTTTGAGTTCTTTCGCACACGAGTTGTGAAAACAAGGTAAAAAAATATGGATGACACTTTGAGTCATTTCGTACACGAGTTTTGAAAACAAAGTAAAAGAGTGTGGATGCGACTTTGAGTCCTTTCACACACGAGTTTTGAAAACAAGGTTAACTTTGAGTCACCTTCATTCAGTAGAGATTCAAGTTGAGTTCTTTCTCTAACTGTAACCATATTTTCTTTGAAGATCTAACTTTGAATTTTTTTCCTCATTCACAGATGTAATTGTGAGTTCTTTCTCCAACAGGGATTCAACTTTGAGTCCTTTCCCTTAATTGATGCATGAAAAGAGGGTTGACTTTGAGTCATTGCCCTGAGAATCAATGTACTTGAGATTTTGAGAAGGTCATTAAAATCATATTCTAAAAATTTTGTCTTAATGCATGTACGAATGCATAATCACTTGCCTTGTATTTTTTAAATGCATATACTGTGAATGCATAAGAATTAGCTTTTCCATTAGAGAATTGTTATGAAATACATGAGAATGCATGAGAGTTTTGCTTTTTTATGCTTATATGATGCATGAATATTTTGGACTTTGGATTTTGAAAATACATATGAATGCATGAGAATTTTGTTTTTGTTCCACTTGGAGAATGTTCTGAAAATATTATGGGTATGCATGACAATTTTTCATGAATATTGATGATTCCACTCGGGAAAGATGCATGAAAATGCATGAGAATCATGATTTTTTTGAAAATTTTGGTTATTTCACTAGGTATTGAATGAAATTTTTTTTTACTTACTTTTCTAAATCAATAAGTTTTCTGCAATCATTGAATTACTGCTCTTTGCTTTTCTAATTAATTTTTTCTTCTCTCTTTTCTTTTAATTCTTAATGGCTGACACACTTATTGGTTTTGGTCAGTTCAATGCCTATGTACTAGAAAGGCAAAAAAAAAAAACAAAGATATGGGAAGATGTTGGTATTCAATTAGGCAACTTAAAGTGTCCCGATCTATGGAGTATGTGAGCATCTTTATTTTGAAAATTTTTCTTTGAAACTTCAACGGAGTTGTCCCAGTTTTTCATGAGTTTTTTTTTTTTTTTTTTGTGGAAAACTTGTTCAAAGGGCTGGCCTCAAGTCTATCTTCTACTTGTCCTCCGCGAGTTTCTACCTCTCTTGATCAGTTAGTACCTCTTGCGTGTTTAGATCTCTTCTCCAAGAATCAAGCTTCTTTCTTTTCTTCTCCAATTCACTTCTCAATTTTTCTTGTTGAGTCAAGATCCGCATTACCTCGTTATGTCATGGAAGAGGACATGCGTGAGATGAATCCAAGTATAACGAAAATAATTGGATGAAAATGTAGATAGAAGAAAGTGACCTACGAAATGAAAAATCTCGGAAGCTCATTCCTAGAAAGAAGTGAGGAATGAGAAATGGTAAGAACAAAATACGATTTGAGGTTTTGTCTGTGCTACTCATGCTTCAACCGGGTTTAGGGTTCAGGCTATGTTTCCTCTTCATTTCTAATTTTTATTTTCTCTCTCCTTTTATTTTCTTTTTCTCCTTTTAATATTAATGCCTTACACTTTTTATTATTATTCCCTTATTATTATTTCTTATTTTATTTTTCTTTTTATTTATTTATTTATTTTATTTTCTAATTTTTATTTATTTCTTTTGAATTTTTTACGATTATTATTTTTATTATTATTTTTTATTTCTTTATTTATTTATTTTTTTTTCCTATTTTTATATTTTTCTAAAATTTTTATCTAAAAATTTAAACCCAAAAATGAAATAAAATATTTTTATTTTATGATTTTTCACCAAGACAAAATTGGGTGTTGATAAATATCAAGAAATGAAATTTAAGCCTAGCTCAACCTTACAAAATTGACTTATAAAGTGAGGTTTGCACCCATTTACAAACTATTGAAAGACCTCATCTCTAATCGATGTGAGATCTCCAACAAGGAGGATCTAAGGAAAAAGAGATCAGTGACATGACAAAATTTTCACTATTTGTATGATTGATAATATGTTTAAAAGAAAAACTATTTTCATTGAAATAAACATTTCTGGATAAAAAAACTTCTTTGGTGTATAAATCATAATGAAGTGAACCCTTAATCCCTCGTCTATGACCTAAATAAATAGATTGTCTGGCCCAAGGATCAAGTTTTGTCCTATTATGAGTCAAAGTTGATGCAAAAGCTTCACAACCAAAGACTTTAATAAAAATTAAATCAGGAGAAGTGTCATACAAAATATCATAAGGACTTTTGTTATGTAAAACCTTGTTAGGCAATTTATTAAGCAAAAAAACAACATGAGAGACTACAAAGTTCCAAAACAATTTTGACAAGTTATTTTGAAAAATAGGAGCCCTAGTAATATTTAAAATGTGTTTATGTTTTCTCTCTACCACTCCATTTTGTTGTGGAGTCTCAACACAAGACATTTGATGTTCTATGCCTTTGAGAGAGTAAAACTGATGCAAATTAAATTCAGGTCCTTGATCAGACCTAATGCATTTAACAGTAGTAGAAAATTGAGTTTCTACCAAAGTAATGAAAGATTTAATGCTACCCTGTACTTCTGATTTAGTTTTCAAAAGAAAAATCCATGTATGCCGAGAAAAATCATTCACAACAGTCAAAAAATATCTATGTCCATCCACATAAGTAATGGTTATTGGTCCCCAAATATCCATATGTAACAAATCAAAAATTTTATTGCTTGAAGAGGTGCTTACGGGAAATGGAAGTCTTTTCTGTTTAGAAAATGGACATATTTGACAAAAATCATCACATGTTTTGCTAGAAATGTAATCAAACTTTGTTGACAATACAGATAGTTTGTCCTTAGAAAGGTGACCTAGTCTAAAATGTCAATCATTCACCTTATTAACAGACACAGAATTTATTGAAATTAAGTCTGGACAAAGTGTTTTCCTGATCCCTTAAGATTTTCAAGAACATAGAGTTTGTGGTGCATCTTAGCAAAACCAATCATCCTCATAGTGTGATTGTCCTGTATTTCACATATTTGATCAGTAAACCTAATGGAACAATCAAATTTTATGGCTAGTTAGGATACTGAGATGAGATTGAAGTTAAATCCTGGTATGCATGGTACATTATGCAGAATGAATGTAGTGGAAAATATGATAGTGTCTTTAATGTTTGCATAAATTGTAGTTCCATTAGGTAACTTGATAGGAACATCAGGAATAATTCTATATGTAGCAAATTATCTAGAGATGAACTAGCATGATCAGTGACACCTGAATCTAAAATCCAAAGGATAGATTTTAGTAGTGATCTTAAGTTACAGATGATACCTATGGATGTGTTGGAAATGTGATAATATTCAGTGCTAGGGTTTACAGCTAACTGAGACTACTGAAGAAGAGTCAAGAGAGAGTTACATTTGTCTTTGTTCAAACTAAAGCTAGAAGACTGTTGAGATTTCTTTTGGTTTGTAAGTGTCTCACTCTCATTTGCCTTTTTAATTGTAGTGGCATTGTTAACAAAGAATTTTCTCCTTTTGTAGTTTGGTGAAAAACCGTGCAAGCGATGACCTCTTCTACCACAATGTGTGTATTTCTTACTATTATAATGATTTTCATCCTTAGTCCATCTCTTGGCTTGAAAATTCTGAGAATTTTTGTTCAAGGAACCATAATATACACTAGAAGAATCATTCAAAAAATTTATAAGTGGATTATTGAATGACGAAGTAGTCATATTTGCTACTGAAAATAATGGCACTTCTGAAGCCATTACAGATGATGAATTCTTGCAAATGGAACAAAATCAGAGTTGGCACAGTAGAGCTCTCTCGGTATCATATACATCACAGTAGAGAGCTCTGATACCATAACAGAGATGTCATATTAACCACCATATGTTATGAAAGTAAAGAAATGAATAGTAATGAACGAAAAAGAACAAAGGATATGAGAGTGCAAATATATCCTTCTTCTTATTCTCTTGATGAAAAAAAATACTCTATATGGAGTACATGAAATGACATAATCATAACAGAATAATTACTCTAACATAATTACTAATAACTCTCACATAATAATTATTTATTATATGTTAATATACTCTATCGTCATTCTCACATAATGATTATTTATCATTTATTAGTTTGCTCTAAGGTAGAAAGTTTACTTCATCCAACTTAATTTGAATTAGTGAAATAAGAAGGAACTTATGTAAAAGATGAAGTATAGAAAAGACAAGTTACAAAATATTAATATATAAAAATTAGAACTTCATAATTAAGAATTAAATATTACATAATCCATAATAAAAGATTAAAAATATTGTACTAACTTATCTTCAATCATCATAAATTTATTTTTTGAGGTTTTATTTTTCTTATTTTGCCTACAAATGAGAATGGGGCAAGATGGGTGTAAATTTGAATATATTTGTTTCTAAAGAGAAAACTCAAATGAATCCTTATCTTCAATTATGAAGTCTATGTCTCGTTTTCACATGGATAATGATTGTAAATGTATTATGAGTAGATGTCAAAAATTTATTGTATAATTCTTTTAAATCAAAATAAAGAAAACATGATATTGTAAAGAATAACATCGAAATGAGATATATTTTTTTCTATTAAATGTCAAATAACAAGGAAACAAATACAATTGAATAAACTTCAAAATAAAGTACTATATAAATTAAAAAAAGTTTAGTAATATGTACGGAAACGTAAACACGACAAATATGTACATACTGATTCTTATCCGCTTATTCAATTTGAAAAGTTAAATTTAACTCACAAATATACTCATGTATGATCAATTCAAATATTTCTGGTTAACATTTAGACGAATTCGAACAACACCTCCAACCACAACCACATATTTATTTGTTATCTCTATTTCGTTCATCAATTCAAAGTTTCCAAGTTTTGCATAATAATATATAGTGAATTAAAAAATTAAAATATTAACTTAATATTATCTTTTAGAGTAAGTAACCAAAGTAGATCGGGTAGTACAAGGTTAGATCTAATCTTTTATACCTTAAACAAAAATTGTCATTTTCAACTCAAAACTTCTAATGATTCAAGTTGATTTGTAAACTTAGACTTATTTAACAATTAATTACATACTAGAGTTAATTTTAGTTATAGTTATCAACTCAAACTATCTTACTTATCTTTACTTATCTTATGAACTAATAGTTTCATATTTTACTCCACTAACAAGTTATCCTAATAATATTAGACTGGACTAGTTTAGGAGGATTTGTCCACCTAAATTTTAAAATAATTATCTAAAAATATTAACTTATATTTAATATTTTATATATTTAAAATGCATAATACATGGAAAGGTAAGATTTCACAATTAGGAATTAACTATTTGGTATAATACACAATACGAAAGTAATTAAAAATTAAAAAAGATATACACTAACTTTTTTTTATAGTTTTTCTTCATTAATTTTAAATTTTCAAAATTTTCATATAGTACATAATAAATTAAATAACTAAAGTTTTAATTTAATATTTTATCTTAGCAATTAGATTTTTTTAAGTAAATTTGTGGATCTGTGTTCAATAAGAATGAATCAGGTCATAGATGGATTAAATATAATTTTATTTATTTATTATAAAATTATTTTATTTTACCATCAGTCCAAACTGTGAACCAAATTAACCGACAAACTTGGAAGTGTTTTCACCACTCTAAGTTTAGTGAAGGGTTTTGGTGATTACTTTATATAAATTAAGGTAACTCACACTTATTTCGAAAATATCTTAAATTACTAATCTCTAAAGAAAAAAAAAGAATAAAATTATTTTATGTTTTGAGTATTAGTATCTTTTAAAAAAAATCAATTTAATTATGGGATTGTAGAAACTCTTTGTTAGATTTTAGGTTTTATCAAGAAGTGAAATTTAAGCCTAACTCAATCTTATAAAATCGGCTTGTAAAATGGATGCACGTCTCTAGTCTTGCAAGGTGAGGTTTTCACCCACTTATAAACTATTAAAAGACCTTATCTTTAGTCGATATGGAATCTTCAACACAGCTAACATGAAACTTAAATGTAAAGATAGTCCGATAACGGTAAGATAGTAGGTGGCCCAATAGGCCTAACAACCTTTCTATGATAGATTCTAATACCTTATTAATAATGAACTTTAAGTTTATCTCAAAGTTATAAGGCAAGGCTTGCATACATTTGATCTCATCTCTAATTAATGTGAGGTATCTGACAAATGACCCTAATTAATGTGAGGTCTCTGACAAAATGACATTCACTGAATAACTAAGAAAGAAAAACTCCATTTTTAAAATCTTAAGAATATACTGTTAAAACTAATTTAGATTTTTTTTTTCTTTTCTTTCTTCGTGCTCCATTAATAGCAAGACAGAGCGGGGATTAATATTAACTAAATAAAAGTATTTATTTATATTTATGAATCTTTAAATTATTAATGTAGAGCTGTACAGTCAAGACTTTACTATTTACTAATGTGTAGTTCTTACTAAATATATAGAAATTGCAGAGAGAGTGAAAAATCTTCCTAAAGGTTGGAAATAAAAATTATAATAGTGAATTAAAAAATTAAAATATTAACTTAATATTATCTTGTAGAGTAAGTAACCAAAGTAGATAGGGTAGATTGAATTTTTTATCCCTTAAGCAAAAATTGTCATTTTCAATTCAAAACTCCTGATGAATCAAGTTGATTTGTAAACTTAGACATATTTTAACAATTAATTACATACTAGAGTTAATTTTAGTTATAGTTATCAACTCAAACTATGTTACTTATCTTTACTTATCTTATGAACTAATAGTTTCATATTTTACTCCATTAACAAGTTATCCTAATAATATTAGATCGGACTAACTTGGGAGGATTTGTCCACCTAAATTTTAAAATAATTATTTAAAAAATAATAACTTATATTTAATATTTTATATATTTAAAATGTAGAATACATTAAAAGGTAAGATTTCATAATTAGGAATTTGTTAGCACCAGTGGATAACTAATTGTATTTGATGAAGCCAACCATGTGTGAAGAAGTTCAAGACCTATGAACATATGTGGAATGCATGAAGATTCATGAAGATTTGAAGCTTGGTCTAGAACTTAGGAATGTGGTTGAGGCAAGTATGATTCAACTTAGCATGATGTGCATTTGTTAATCATTAATAAGCTCCAACA
>Ga0209489_106955_pt1 | contig 17480 bp, 4 predicted proteins | sample SiratrowhiteBW_FD_187527 | JGI IMG/M metagenome (GOLD analysis project Ga0209489, IMG submission 187527) | Root nodule microbial communities of legume samples collected from California, USA - Siratro white BW (SPAdes) (version 2) | ecosystem: Host-associated > Plants > Roots > Nodule | place: USA... | reverse complement strand
CGAACCTGTATGAAAAAAAAAAAAAACATATGAAAAAAAGTTTACTAGGTGAAAAGTTACCAATTAAATTGTGGTAAATAATCTGTAGTAATATGCATCTTAAAATATATAATCTCTCAAAACTTTAATGCATAACAGTTTGATTCACTTCAATTATATATAAGAAGGAAAATAATGTTTTAACAATTTCTTTTTTCTGTATATTATTATTTTTTATACATTATCAATGGACAATTCTCTTATAATAATGATAATAAAATATAATAATAATGAAAAGCTAGAATCATGCATTAATAAAGCTTATAATTAGTGCAGTATATAATTTACTTATTTTTTATTTTTTTAAATAAAGTTACCTTATGTTCCATCATAAAAACTCATACACAAAGTCTATACAGTATCGAAGTTCACAACAAATTTTAAGTACTTCTATGAAAGTCCAAACAGTGGATCTATGTGTGGGGCACATGGCAACAATAGCTTCATAGATAGTAAGACACATAACAGATGTCTATGAGGGTCCGGTAGTTAACTGAGGTGCTGCAGTTTGTACTGAGTAGGCCTTATAATGTACACAACAGTGGAGTAACATCATGTTGGTTATTGACTGCAGGGATTAATACTTAAGGGGAATACAGTTCGTAAATATGCTTCTAAGTGTTTGTAAACAGGTTGAGGCACCTAGTGGCTCCTATAATATTTAAATTCTTTTTACTGATTAAAAGAAAAGATATGATAGTTCAATAATAAAAGTAATCAGCTTACAAAACGTATGCTATATATAGGAAGACTAGGATTACTTTCTAAACAAACACACGGCACGCCAACAATTATTTTCCACTGAGGATTTATGACCAAATCATCTCATACCATTCTGAATGAGTTTTAACAATCATAACAGGGATGAACAGGCATTGACATTTCATACAATTTAACACTTTAAAGAGTGAAAATAAAGAGCTATAGATGTAGTAATTAATTATGACAAGAAGGGTGATAAAAAGAATTAAGAAGTATACGTCCAATGCATGTTTGTGATATATGGATGCAATGTATATAGTCACCCAAATAACAAAGACTTCCAATATTTGACAACTACCTCGTCCAATACTACAATTATGCAAGTCAGGGTGTAAAAATTGAGCCGAAAATTTAGGGCTAGCAAGAAAAATACCAGATTTTTGTAATTATAAGGAGGTAAAATCATTGGGCGTACGCATACCTCATTTGGAAGCCTTCTTCTCGCTTCATCAGGAGGAAATTGTGGTAGCGGAAAACCGGGTTGAGGAATGACATTGGGTGGAATAGCAGGTGATGGTATTTGCATGATACTGTGGTGGTTCCAATAGCCAGAACTATTTGCTGCGGCAGGATGGTGCATTCCAAGTGAGCCCGGTGGAGGAATCCAAGGTGAAGAGCTAGCATAATCACTCAGAGGGTTGTATGTATTTGCTCGAGCATTACTAACTCTGCCACCATTTCCCCCAATTCCAGGTAGTAATTGCATTGGTTCAGATTCCGGGGGTTGGAACTGATGGGGGAGAACCAAAGCAAAAGCCCTTCCAGCAGTATCTCCACTAGTATCAACGTAGGGCCAGTTTGGTCGATAAGTGGGAAAAAAACCCATTGATGTTAGGACAGGACCAAAAATGTTGTTCCTATGTTCGAATAATGGAAACATAATATTGACTCCAGTGTCGGGAAAGGGGGATATTAAGTGAGTAGCATTCACGGGGGTCATGGTGTTTACGTTGAAGGCAGGACCAGGCATGAATGAAGCAACTTGAAACGGTAGAGGCTGAAGGGTATGTGAGTGTTGAAGAGGAGAGTGAAGGGGATGTGTTGGAACAAAAGGTTGAGCACGCGAAGCTCTTCTATGATTGGTATTATCCATCCACTCAGCTCTCGGGTTTGTTGGTGGGATGGTTGTTCCTGCATTGTGTGGAGTCACATTGTGTGGAGCTCTCACCTGAGACCCAGAATCAAGTCTTTTGGGTTCTTCTACATGTCGAGAAGCATTTCCAGGGACGCTTCTTTTTCTTGATATGTTGGCGGGGTTTGATTTGATTCCATGCACGCCAAATGCAACATTCGAACTTGAAACCATAACAGGAGATACTGTTGCACCCTGATCACTCATGCCAAAGTTCAGATTCAAGTCTAGATTTTCTGAAGGATTTGGAAGAGTTTCAGCAAAGGGGCTTGAAGAGAAAAAGTTTGATTCCGGTGCTACCACATTAGGGTTTTCCTGAAATGGAGCATCAGTTCTGGCAGCATTGTTGTTGGCACCTTGTTGAGGGAGATTCACTTCTGGCTGAGGAAACTCTTCGCCAGAAGGAAAGAGGGGAAATAAGGGAAGCAGCCTCTCCTGTGGTTCACTGGAAAGGTGAGGCCTCCAATAGTTTTGGTTGTTTGAATTAGCTTGTCCAGCTGAGCCACCTTCAGCAAAATAGACATCAAATAGTTATAGAGTGTTCATAAATAAATGTTCAAGAGAGGAATGATCTCACCATGAGGGTTCATCGTTGCCAAATTAACTTCTGAAGTCTGAAGATTTAGAGGAAAGATAATGATGAAAACTAGATGCGTCTTCTACTGAGTCACTAAACCTGCGTGAGAGCCATAAGAAAATATTATTTCAAAACACTTGAGTTATTTGCATGACTAATTCTGCCATTAGTGGCAATGTACGCTGCAGTGTCAATGAAATGACATGATGTATCCTATAGGAAATGAAAAGGCATGTTAATGCATAGCCGAGAATAATATATGAAAGGAAAGAATCAATACGAATTAATTCCTGTAAATATATGAATAATTTTGGTATTTGATTGCTGAAAATGGAAGTCAATGTTTAATTTTTATCAATGTATATAGTATCAAACTACAAAATCTAAGAGGATTTTTATGAGTAAATAAAAAAAAAATGGCTATAGTTATTTTTCTTGTGAGCTTATCATAAATGATTGAATTTATAAATTTAATATGCAGCCCGTAATGAATTGAATTACCTTTCGTTGCCCTAATGTGATAAACATAAGAACAGGGACAGGTGATTTCTGTCCGTTGCCCCACCTCATAAATTATATCTCAATGCTTACAATGTTATATGTATCACATTATGAATGTCAGAAATATATTTATAAATGAGAGAAAAGCTATAAACTAGAATGTTCTTTTGAAAGATTATATTTTGAATGATATTAAATGCATCAATTATAATCTCAAAAATGCATGTAAAAATGTCAAGGTTACTATAATGACTACAAAAATCATTTGTAGTATGATAGAATCGACAGACATATGTCACACCATTTAATTAATATTTTTTTTTTTGCTGAAAAAAAATGTTACATAGAAGAAGACTTAACTATTACTTAAAAGAACATGCAAAGGGGAATTAGTACTCAAACATGGTCATAATAAAAAATGCATTGCAGATAATTAAAAAGCCTCTACTTTAAATATTTAACATTATTAAAACTCATAAACATACATGTAAGTAACAAAAAAAATTGGGTGTACCTTTTTTTTGTTGGACTTCTAAAACTTGAGAGTTGAGATTAAAGTTTTCTTCTCCCTCCGGCCGCAGAAAATCCTTCCTCAGATTGTGCCAATACCTAATTTACAATCATAGACTTAGTTTTCCTTGATTTTAAATTTAAACATAAGAAAAATAAAATCATTTATAAAAGAAACATATATGGTAAAAAAAATGTGAATTTCTCTTAAGAAATAGATGAGTAAAATAAAAACATGATTTAAAAACAAAATTAATGGGAATAGTTTCATGTGAATTGTTTTTTTGGAAATACAAGTCAGATCTATAAGAATTGGAGTATCCTTGCCATAAAAATATTTTGCTTCAAAAAATCATTTTTGACAAACGAAAACCCTAAATACCAAATCGCTTAGGGCAAATCGGTTAATAGAAAAGAAATGGGTCTCTTAAGACCCAATGAGGGGTCAGATCAACCAAAATAAAACATGCATAAAATGGTCTGAATTAACACATCCACCCAAATACCAAAAACCCTTTTTTTTTAAGAAAATGAACAATCAAAAGGGAAAAAAAGGGGAAAAAAAAGAGATCCCATTTATAACAGTAAGTCACATCTATATAAAGAGGATAAAGAAATGAAGAGGGTACCCAAGGACATTAGATCTGTAGAAATAAGTGCCCTGAGCAGCAAAAGTTGACAACTTTGTTCACTTAGTCTTTGAAGCAGAAAGTTGTTTGACTCTGTATCTGAATTGTGTATATCTTGAAAAATTGAAGTGAAGAGTGAAGGGTGAGACAAGTTTCACTTATAAGCATAACTAGTGAGGTTGGTGTTGCTAACGCATAGTTTGGGTTATTATAGAATTTCTCTTTCTTACGTTGATTTTACATGAAGGGTAATGAAGTTGTTAATTTGAGAAACGCCTATGAATTGCTGGCATAGGAACTAACGACAAAACGTCCAGATGCCAACCTCGTGTTTCTCCCTCTTCCATTCTCACCTTTTCCCACTCTCTCCTCCGCTACGTCGCAACTTTTCAGCCTTTGCTGGTTTGTGAACCTTTTTCTCAAAATCTTGAGTTTTTTTTTTTTGTTTTTTTCTTTTCTCTTTTTTTTTCAAGAAAACATGCAGCCAATAGATAAAAAGATGGAAAACATTAAATATACTCGTTTATTTATTTTGTTAAACATATATCAGTATATTATTTCCATTGTCAAATGTCGTGTTTTTATATATTTTTTATTTTTATTTAAATTTTAAGAATTACATTTGTTATATATATTTTTCTCTTTTATTTAATATTTAATTGATGTAAAAATAAAATAAAAAAAATTCAAAAATTTTGTAAATACTTTATTAAAGTTAACAAATTTATTGCATTTATTGATGCATAGTTAATAATAAATGCTGTATTATTTTTAATCTGTTTAATTATAACTGCCTCCCAGCATTAAATAGTTTATTTATTTTCCTCTTTTTATATTCATTTAAAACTGTTCTCTATTTTCAATTTTGTCTATTTCTTTAAGTTGAATACATTTTACATCTTATGCCGTGAACTCATTTGTCTACATTTAAACTAGAGTAGCTGTTAAAGAAAATCCAGCTATGAATTTGTTTCAATATATCTATAAATCTTACAAGTCTCACAAGTCTTAAAATTTGATATAAAAGATAATTTATATATACATCTTTATCGAAATCCATTGATGCATCTTTCGATGATAAAATCATGAAGAAGATTTAAAAGGAAATAATACGCGGTGATTGTTTTAAAGATATTATTTTGATGTTTGAACGTTAATATTTTTTTAGTTTTCAATTAGAGAAACTTGTTTTAGTATCTCTACAAATCTTACATCTTCTAAAATTTCAGGTTATGAGCAATTACCTATCTCTTAACTTATTGAAATATCTTTTAATAGATATGATATTTGAAAGTGAACTATTAAATATTTAAATGTGAGTTTGCGTCTCATATTATATAAAAATAAAAGAGTTGAATAATATATAAAGAAAATTCACTCATTTATTTTCTTAAGAGTTATGTTTTGAGATGTTTGTATTAAAAATGTTATTAGCAATCCAAGTATAAATCTAAATTTTATATTAAATAAAAGTAAAAAAGTTGAACAATAAATTAAAATATTGTCTTTTTAGAGCACAACTGTTTCGGTCTTATCACTTTAATAATCATGTGCAAACATTTTCCTTATTCTTAATAAAAAAATTTTGGTCATTTTTTCTTTTTAGTGACTAAATTGATAAATATTAATTGATAAGATTTTAATTAACATTTACCTATATGTATTTTAAAGACACTATCAAAATAATATTTCTGTATTCAAAACATCTATGTGGGTAAAGGTGGAAATAAGTATGATTGAACCAAACTTTTGATAGGTCTAAGTTTTTTTTTTTAACAAATAAAAAAATAAACTAATAAAAAATACAAAAGGAATGTTTCAACGTAAAAAAAAATTGAATACAACGGTTTCAAAATGTGTTGACCAAATAACGTTGAGAAGACCAACATTTATTGAACCTCTTTGAATAAACAAAACTAGTATGTTTGCGTCATTAGTCATTAGGCTATTGTGCATACATCTGCATTTCTCTTCTCTATATTTCCAGTCATTAGTCATTCTCTTCTCCACATTTGATAGGTCTTATAATTTTTATTAGAGAAATAAAGTCTTAACTTGAATTATTTATACTTTTATTAAAATTGTTTATGAAACTCATATTAAAGTTAATTTTTAAATTAATATTAAGTATTTATTTAAATATAATCAACACCACCTATTCATCTGTTTTGGACGCAACAATAAATACTTTTATCGTCTTTCTTTTATGTATATAAAGATATTTTGGATGCTTTTCTTGGTTAAACAAATTTTTTTAGTTGTTTTGATGAGTTTTTTAATTCATTTGGAAGTCGCTTTGAAAAGTTTTAATAGTAAAGGAAATAAATTTGGTTGATGGAACAAAATTTAGATATACCAAATGTTCCCTTTATTTATTTATTTTTTATTACTGATAAGAAAATTAAACTTAGATATTTTAAATAATTTTTCTTAATATAATCTTATAAATAAAAGTATATGATCTAAAATGAGATTTTATTTTAAAGATGATTAATTAGATTTCTAAAAAAAATCAAATATTAATAAAGTCAATGAATAGTTTGTAACTATTTATAAGAAATTTTTATGGTAAATATGTTAACTTGAATTTTCCATGCATGAAATTGACCAATTAGTGCATAATTAAAAATAATTTCAACAAAAGGAAAATACTACTAATATTTTTATACATATCTATTGTTAAAAATTCAAGTATATATAATTTGGTCAGTCATGTTTTTCTTATGAAAAGACTATGGCCAGGCTAGGTTGTAATAATGTAACATCCTCGGTTTTTTTTTTATTTAGTAATTATCTGTTTATTTATTTTATATACTATTTACGGACAGCAGAATGAGAAAATCAAGTTTTTGAAAAATACAGTTCAAGTTAGAATATTAATTTATCATTCACTTTTTATTTTTAGTAGTTTATTTGGGACGAGACATAAAACTATCTTGAGTGGCTGAACATGTTAAGACAAAAAAATAAAATAAAATTTTGTGTTAATAAAACACGATCTTATAATTTTTTAAACAAATTTATTGAGCTTTCTTGTGAAATTATCAAACTCTTTTGACTGTAAAAGTCAAACTGAAGATATTTTAGTTTAAAAAATTTATGTAACAATTATATATTTTATAACTTTGTATAGAAAATTCATTTAGAAACTAAAACTTTAAAAATTCAAATATTTTTCATATTAACGTAAAATAAAATGTGTTGCTAGTTAATCCATAATATTGAGATGTGATTTTTAGTATTTTGGTTTCTCCCACTACTAAATTTATTTGACTTAAAAATTTAATAAATTTGTAAACAAGGAATATATTATGAGGATAAAAAGAAAAACAAAATGGAATTGAATTAAAAGAAAAGATAGTGGGAGAAAGATGGCTACTTGAATATTAAAGAGAAAAAAATTGAATTAAGATTATCATAGAGAAAATCGGAGAGTGTATTTATCAGCCTTAATAAACTAGTTACTCTCTTATTTAACTGATTTTTATAAAATACTGTAATAAATATAAAAATATTTTGTAAGATTCTTTAAATTAATTTATTTTATGAGTTTTTAATTTATAATTACAAGTTATTTAAGTTAATTTTCAACTTATTTAATTTTCTTCTATTATTATTATTTTATTTTAATACACTTTATTATTATTTTAAATATATTTTAATACATTGGGTTAGGTGTTTATGAAACGTTATAGTTTCAATGTTTAAGATATAGGATATTATTAATTTATTATTTTAATATTTGTTATGATACTTTTAAATTTTTTTTATTTAGTTCAAGTAAAACAAATTTAAATTTATTAGAATAAATAGAAAAAATAATTTTAATTAATACTAGTTAGATAAATTAGTTTAAGTAAACCGACTTTACCAAATAAACAATATATGCAATTTAAAAAAAATGAAAATACTAAAAAGTTTAATTATTTTTTAAAAATGTAAAATTATAATTACAGAATAACATATTTAAAAGTATAAATTTTATATATACAATAAAACTTAAATAATAATTATATTTTATACCATTTTATATTTTATAACTAATTTCTTTTATTAATAAAAAATATATTTATTATATACACGAAATACATAGAGTATTTTAATCTTATACACATTCAATAATACGTGGGGTGTATCACAAATTTTATATGATGAGAAAATGATGATAGCACTCCTACTAAGTTAACGGTGTTGATATAGATAAATGATGTCCATTTGCAAGACAAAAAAGCTTAAAACAAATTAGATTTACACACATTTCAGTAATCAGTTAGCATGTGAGGTGGAGTATCATAGTATAGTGGTCATTGAAGTATCCTAAGATGTTTTAAGTTGGCATTAAAGCTCAAAGTAAATTTTTACAAAAAAAAAAAAAAAAAAAAATTTTAAAAAAAAAAAAAAAAAAAAAAAGTAAGATAAGAGCATTAAGGGTTAGTAGGGAAAAAATGCAAAGATTGTCCAGTACATTAAACTTAGTTTCATTACCATTCTTTTTAACTACTTAGGATTACCAGTGGGGGAAACCCAATGAGACATAGCTTTTGGCAGGGAGTGGTGAGTAAGACAAAAAAACTATGTAGATGGAAAGGAAAACTCCTAACCTTTGCGACTTGAGTTTGTTTTATTAAAAGTACGATATCACTACTCTACTTCTATTTTAAATGTATTTTTTTCAAGATGTTGGTCTTAATGTGTAATGAAATAAGGAAAATCTTGAAATATTTTCGTGGAGATAAGGTTCTGAGAGAAGAAAATAACATGGATTAAGCGGACTATCATATATAAGCACAAGGATGGCATATTGGAATAAAAGATATTAAAATTTTTAATGAAACATTTCTTGCCAAATGGAAATGCAATATGAGTGTAGAGGAATAATGTTTGGAAGGAAGTACTAGAATCTATTTTTTTTTTAACAGTAAAGAATAAAATTAATGGAAATACTTAAAAATTATTCTAATCATATTACAAAATCAAAATAATAAATTTTTTTTCACCATTTATGTCATTAAGAGAACAAATCCCATAATTGACCTTCATAATATATATGAGTTAATACAACAGTATGAAATACTAAAATCTAAATATAGTTCTTAGATGTTTCTGAATAGTAATTCTAGATTTAGGAGTGACTTAAGATGGTAAGATGGTGAAGGGATCTCTAAGAAATATGTGGGGAAGGGACGAAGGGATCATGGTTTGATAGAAACCACCAGTGAAAGCTTGGATCAGGATCTAAAATACTTTTTTGGGAGGACAAATGACCTGGAAATATATCTCTTAGGAAAAAATACCTCAGGTTGTGCATGAATTTTGTGTGTCAGAAAAGAAAAGAGTGATAAAGTTCAGTAAGTAGTCTCATGATAAGTGACACTAAAATATTTTATGAAGAAGGGACCAATTCCACCAATTTCAATAAAAAATGATCCAAATAGAAGAATTTATGTAAGTTGTAACATATTACCATCCAAAGATGGTCAATCGAACATTCCTGTCTAATTAGACAACACAACCCTGACCTATTGTCAAGTCTGTGTATACAATGCTACAATCTAGCTTTATAGGAGAAATGTCATATTTTTATAGTTTTTTTTAGATCTTAAAGGTTCCACCATCACCTAAATACCTTGTGTAGAGAGTTATCTAGATACTGTAGAAAAAAAATGAACCTAAAAAGAGAGGTGAATTATTGGATAGTACAAAGTGTGTCTTAAGTAAGGAGAAAGATAAGACTCTTAAGCACCTACTCTTAGGATGTAAGATAACGAGTGAGAGGTTTGAAATAAGTGTGATAAATGAATTGAAGTTAGATTTGTGCACCATAACCAGCTTTGGAACTACTTCTAACACTTCACTCTTCTCCCTTCATCTTTTGGTTTGCATATCTAACTCTACTAAATTAAATGCAATTTATTATACTTCATGCGGCTACCCTAATTCCTACGGTAACAGTATCCAATTGCGACAACCTAAGAGGTCACCAACCCTTAGTTATCTTGGTAGTTAACTTCGAAATATAATAACTTACTAGCTTCCGATCTCATAAGAAGGAATTGACTCCTAATCAATTTGATTAAGACTATACGGTACAATAACAAAATCTAAAGAATTAAATTTGAAATCAAAACTATTAAATAATTAAAATTATGTATCCTATGTACAAATTATATAAAATTTATTAACAAAAATAAGTAACTTTTTCAAAATTTGAAAATTATTTCGTAAAAGTTAACACATTTCAAATTTTGGAATATAATAAATATTATTTAAGGTGTCAATGTGACTAGAATTTTACCTACTATAACGATGTTTTGCGTCCACATTATTTATGAAAAAAAGTACTAAAGCTCATACTCTCTATTTCTCTCTTTTCAATTCTTATTCAAATATGTATACAACACTTTGGCCATTATGCATTTCCAACGCAGTTCTTCTGCAGACGGGGCAAAGATTCCTCTCCATGAGCCACTGCTTAATGCAATCAAAGTGAAACTTGTGCACACATGAATGCAGCTTCCCAATATCATCTCCGCTGCAAAATTCTTCCTATATATAGATGGAAAAAAATTTTGTAAAAGAAAAATTACTACAACACTATAAGATGTGAACATGCACACAAATTCCATACAGAGAGTTATGGAAACATGATTACGAGCAGATAAAAGTACTGTCTATATCCGAGAAAATAATAGCCTAATTAACCGGTAATTAATAGAATATTGGAAATGAGGTACAGAAATATATGTTTTCACAACTATTATTAAAGAGTTTGAGGTGTTAGTTAACGTCTGAAAATAACTATGAATGAAAATGTAGGACTCACCAGACAGACGGGGCATATTTCTTTATTTCGTTCTGGATCATCTCCATCAACAACCAAGAAAATTTCACGCTCCATGAACTGTGTTATCGTTTCCAGACTCAGTCCCGTGGATGCTTGAGACGTCCCAAATAGGTGAGGGTGCTGTATCTGCCTCAAATAATACTTTTCAGAGCAATGATCAAGCCAAATATTTTATTCTAAACTAGAATGGAAATATACTCTTTTCACTAGGAAAACAAGTGAAAATGCATTCCTTCCTTTCAGACTAGACTTTAAAAAATGCTAAACATAAGTTGTAGGGACTTTTCAAAATTTATTCTCAGAAAATAAATGGAAAAGACCAATTTGGAACGAATAAAAGTTTCAGAAATGGACAATGAAAGTTTCAGCAATGTTAATTGCTTGATAGATTTCATTTTTCGCTGTTAAAAAAAAAAAAATTGCTTGATAGATTTTAGGAGGCAATTTGTAGTTGTAATGGTTCCAGAAGCCAGGCCTAATTCAATGTCGAAGTTTATAAAAAAATTTGGAAGATTTCAGTATAGAAAATTAGTCAAAAGTGACTTCCCCAGTGTTTATTTGGTGCTAGAGAAGGAGAATTCAAGCATGATTGAAGAGCGTATACCAAATTCGTTCATAGACCACATGTATAAGATTTTTTAGCAAGTTGGAAAGTAATGGAGAAATGCTTTTTTTTTTTTGGAGAATTAAACTCTATTTATTAACAATTGGCAAATTAGGGCTGGTTGTACTAAATGAAGTAATTTATTAACCGGGAAGAAAAAGGAAAAAGAAAAAAAGAAGAATACTACAATTTTAAAATAGATTTTTAAAAGACACGTAACTCTATTTTTGAGATAACCATCACACGAGAAAATTAAGAAAACATGATGTATAATGTTTTCTTATTTATTTTTATAATACTTTCTATTTAAAACAACTATAATTCAAATTAGAATTAAGATAATGGCTAGGTTAAATCATTATAAGATGGTCAAAACACAAGACATGGTTAAGGTTGAACTTGTGTCATATATATAGAATTTGAGTGTAAGAGCATGAAAATTTACCTCGATCAATAGACCGCGACCATCTCTGAGAGAATGCAGGAGAGATCGAAACTGCATGAAAAAAAAAATGCAAACAGTTCACTAGGTGGTGAGAGCTAAATTAGTTACCAAATAAATTATAATTTTAAACAAAGAAAAATTTGTGCATCAAACCGCGAAACAAAGAGTGATAAATTTGCAACTTAATGATACGTTCAAAATGTGTAATAAAACATGTATACCACTTTGATGCATCAACGTTTGGTTCATTTAATTATACAAGAATTTTTCTGGACTGAAGGAACTCGATCTTGCCCTTCTGTTGTCATGAAGAGGGTATATAAAAATGAAAAAATGACACTAGTTAATAAAGAATGTTCTATGGCTTTCCTATTTAAAAATTTTGCAACAAGCCTTCATAGAGACTCTCGAACTAAGTATGCATTGTTTTGGTAGGATTCACGACCATGCTACAAACCATTGCATGAATTTCTACGCTTAAAATATGTTACATTACGTTCCGTCATAAAACTCATACGCAAGTCCACAACAAATTCAAAGAACATATACAAAAGTTCAACAATAGTCAAAAATTTATCTTCTTACACACATGTGGCGCTTCACACAATTATTTTATACAGAAGATTTAACTAAGTTATCTCGCACTATTCAGAAAGAACTTTCACAATAATAACAGTAATGGACAAATACATCGACACTTCATACTGTTCAACACCTTACAAGAGAAAAATAAAGAACTAAATATATAACAAACAATATACAATTATAAGAAGATTGATAAAAAGAAGAGCATTACAATTGCATGTTTGTGATATGTGAAAGGGTTAAAACATTTCAAGTATTACTAAATAATTTTTTTTTTTCTAAAATAAAGTGTATGGCAAATGCATGTTTGTGGTATATGGATGTAAATATGCAGACAAGGGAAAGGATCTGCACTTAATACGAGAGCATGTACTGCTAACATCTCCAGAAAGAAGACATTATGCGCAAATTACACAACGTAGAGCAATGAAAGTCAGCCAAAGAAGATAGGGTGGACAAATATATTGTATTATCTTACACCTAACAGACTTTTAACTCTAAAGAATGATTTTAATTCAGTGTGAGAGTGGGGAGAGCACATTTGAGTTCATTAAAAACTAAAGGATAATTTAACAAGTATAGTTTTATGTAAAATGGTTGTGACACCCTAATGTCATTTGTTATATACATTCTTTTTTGCCCTATAAAAGAATATGAATGTACTTACGTACATTGACATTGACAGATCCAAGCATAGAAGATGATCAATAGTTGTAACTCTTCCTTTCTTTTTTTAATTTCAACTAATCCACCAAATTTGCATGTATTTTATCTCCAAAATTTATATATTGATCCCACAATTAAATAAGAAATTCATCATGGATATTAAAATACACATAGTCATATATTATATAATAATAATAATATTTGAATAAATTAATTATGGGAAGGTAAAAGGAATTGAGCATACCTCATTTGGAAGCCTTAGCGCTTCAAGAGAAGGAAATTGTGGTATTGGCCTCGAAAGATGAGGGTTCTGAGTGTCAGAACTACTTGCTGCAGCAGAATGCGGCATTTCTCGTGGGCCCAGTGGAGGAACCCAAGTTGAAGAGCTACCATGATCAGTCAGAGGGTGGTAAGTATTAGCTCGAGTATTACTAACTCTGCCACCATTGCCCACAATTCCAGGTAGTAATTGCAGTGGTTCCGGTTCTGGGGGTTCGAACTGATGGGGGAGAACGAAAGGAAGACCCCTTCTAGCAGTATCTCGATTACTATCAACGTAAGACCTGTTTGGTTGATAAGTGGGAAAGTTATTACCCACGGATGTAACTACAGGACCAAGCATGTTACTTCTATGTTCATAAAATGGAACCATAATATCAACTCTTTCGTGAGGACACGGGGAGGATATTGAGTGAAGAGCATTCCTCACGCTTAGGTTGTTAACGCTTGAGGAAGAACTGGACATGAATGAACTGCTGTGAAAAGATGGATGCCGAACGGAATGTGAGGGTTGGGAATGTGTTGAGGCTCCGCTGAAAGGAAAATTCGCTTGGCTTGGTATCAGAGCATTGGAGCCTCTTCTTTGATTAGGGATAGTCATCCCGTTAGGACGCGCATGGGGTGGAGCAAAATGTGTCCCTGCATTGTTTGGATTAACATGGCGGCCACGGAGGAACTGATGCTGTTGTTGCATCAGAGGAAGTGGTGGTGGTGACGGGTTCACATTGTCGTTAGCTCTCACCTGAGACTCAAGAGCAGGTCTTTTGATCTCTCCTGTCTCTTGACCCGCGTTTGAACTTTCACCCTGATGAAACTCTCCAGAAGCATGATCAGGGAGACCTCTTTTTCTCGGAATGTTGGCTGAGTTTGAGTTGCTTCCATGCACGCTACTTGCAACATTCGAACTTGGAATCACAGCAGAAGATATTGTTGCACCCTGACGGCTTAAGCCAAAGTTCAGAGACAAGTCTACATTTTCCAAAGGATTTGGAGCAAGGGAGCCTGAAGAGAAAAAGTTTGATTCCGGTGCTACAACATTAGGGCTTTCCTGAAGTGGAACATCAGTTCTGGGACCATTGTTGTTGGCACGTTGTTGAGGGAGATTCACTTCTGGCTGAGGAAACTCTTCGCCAGAAGGAAAGAGGGGAAATAAGGGAAGCAGCCTCTCCTGTGGTTCACTGGAAAGGTGAGGCCTCCAATGGTTGTTTGCATTAGCTTGTCCAGCTGAGCCACCTTCAACAAAATAGACATCAAATAGTTAAAGAGTGTTCATAAATAAATGTTCGAGAGAGGAATGATCTAACCGTGAGGGTTCATCGTTGCTGAATTCACTTCTGATGGCCAAAGACTCAAGGTGAACTGGGTCATTACACCTGAAATCCCGAAGAATTAATATACTATCAATCCTCTTAGTACAAATTGTATTGCACATAATTAAAAAGGGTTCTACTTTAAAGAATTCAAATTAAAACTCGTAATCACAAATGTAAGTAAGGATAACAAGGGGGTGTAATACCTTTTTGGCTGGACGTAAAAGTTACTACATCTAACATGAAAAAATATGAGAGAGAAGAGGAACACGTACAAAGTTACAATCTTCAAACAAAATATTCATATGATAAAAAATAACACCGGGTCTCGCTTCATATATATATATATTTGTCTTGCATTTTAGTACTAAGAGAAAACTATACAGTAAAATTTTCACATAATGTTTCAAGTGAATGTCATTAGTATAATAACAATTATGCCCAGATCTGGCATATACATATATATCTATATCTATTTATAAATCATTCATTTACTGATACAATAATTGAACAGGTTATGGATAGAAATTCCCAACTAAAAAGTTTATATGAAGAATATAGTTCTTTTTTCTCATCAAAACAAAAAGAAAGTTCTTACTCAAGTAACATATATTTCCTACAACCATATATATATATATATAATCCACAACGATATTAAGGACACAAAAGAGGTCATGGATCATTTGGACTACAGTAGTAATCCAAACCCCACTTATAACATGCCAACTTTTTTCTTACAAGGTCATATATTCCTATCTCATTTAACCTTGTAGTTTTAATTCAACGAACACAATTTTTTTCTTCTGACATTTTATTATTTTGTAAAAACATAAAATTGAGAGTTGAGATTAAAGATTCCTTCTCTCTCCGACCGCGAAAATTTGGAAATCAACTCCAATTGTGTAAATTCTTAACTTAAAATCCTAGACTCACTCCGAAATTTTATAATTTTAAAAAAAGAATACCATTAATAAAAAAAAATTATCTCTGGATGTTATCTTAATGAAAAAAAAATGAATTTCTTTCATAAATAGATAAGTAAAATAAAAAGTATAATGCAAAAACAAAGTAATAAGAGTATGATCTTAATTTTATTTTTCAAATGCAGTTTTGATCTATAAGAATTAGGGCACCCTTTACCAAACCCCTTAGGGCAAATCGGCGTGTAGAAAATTAAAAAATCAGATCTTTTTTCTGTCAGTAAAATCGGATCTTTTAAGACACGACGAATGCACAGATCAACGAAAATAAAACATGCAAAAGTGGTCCGAAACAAATAGATCCACGCACAAATCAAAAACCATTACAAAAAAATCAACCATCAAAGGGAAAAAAAAAAAAAGGACAAAAGATAAACGAGGAGCAGAGAGATGAAGAGGGTATACTCACTGGATCTGCTGAAACAAGGGCACTGAGCAGCAAAAGTTGACAGCTTTGCACAGTATGTCTGTCACGCAATTCCTCTGACTCTGTGTCTCAATATATCTTTAAGATTTGAACACTGAATCAGTAAAGACTGAGACTGCTTTCATTTATAAAACACATTTGATCAGGTTGTCTTGCAAACGTAGAGTTCGGATTATTTTAGATATTCTCTTTTTACGTTGATTTTACTTATATGGAAATGGAACGCGTTAGTTTCAGAAACGCATTTGAACTAAGCTGTCATAGAGCATAGTTGAAAAAAATATTACAAGGGCCATCCCCGTGTCACCTTTTTTCCCTCCTCTTTCACTCTCACATTTTCCCCTCTCTGCTACCTGTCAACGTTTCAGTATTTGGTGGTTTGTGAAAATTTTGGTAATTTGCTTTTTATTTTTCAAGAAAATTAAGTCAAAGAAGAAAAGAAAGAAAACATTAAATTTATTCATTTATTTATTTTGTACAATGAATTTAAATATATTATTTTTAATATGTTTAATTTAACTGCCTTCAAGCATTTAATAATTTCTTTATTTTTGCTTTTTTATATTCATTTGAAACTGTGTTTTTTTTAAATATACAGGAAGGTTTTGCAAACTTTTTTCCTTGTTGTCCGTTGAAGTCGTTTATTTTTCTGTATTTTAAATTTCCAACGAGAGGTTTAGGTCCTTGGATCAAAAGCTGTTTCTTTTTTATTTATTTCTAACAGTCATTTACCAACATTTTTCTTGATTCTTAGTCAATTCTTCGGTCAAAATTCTTTTTAATAACTGAAATGGTAGATTAATTTACAAGAGTTTCTTTTCTAGTTTAATTAATTGTGTCATCATTTTTCTTTGAAAAAAATTACCAAAAAATATTTGTATCTTGAGAACATTGTACATATATCATGGAAATAGATTGAGTCATAGACTTTTGTAGACTAGGATAGGATCTTTATTTAAAATACGAAAGATGAGTACAACTCATTTTCCTGTGCTTTTTCTTAAGACTCTCGTTTGACTTGTATAAAAGCTTGTTCTAACTTGCGAGCTAATTTTGTCATAAGGCGTTTAAGAGTTTGTAGAGTTAGCGTACCGTTGGTTTAAATGTACTAATTAATAATTATAATTTTTATATTATTAATTATATATATATATATATATATATATATATATATATATATATATATTTTA